>ENA-OQBT01000243-OQBT01000243.1-human-gut-metagenome-genome-assembly--contig:-NODE-243-length-37538-cov-3.864425_pt1 | contig 37538 bp, 52 predicted proteins | sample MGYA00242749_ERZ504557 | MGnify/ENA primary metagenome ERZ504557 (study PRJEB26092, sample SAMD00036243) | human gut metagenome | host: Homo sapiens | study: EMG produced TPA metagenomics assembly of... | reverse complement strand
GATTACTATGATATATTTTGCTCTATTATTGTTCAATAATTTTACGTAAATCTTGTTAATTCGTCGTTTTCAACAATTATACGATTGTGTTTTGCGCAAATTAACATTTCAAAAGTATTTTTTACGTAAATTTCCAACAACTAAAAAAAGAATACCAAAATGATATTCTTTTTCTTCGCATATATTTCTTTTTAGATATTTAATTTTATCCGGCATTATTTCATTTCTTCTGGCATTCCCTCATGAAAAATATCCTTCCATGCCCTTCCTAGCTGCTTAGCATCCACAACATACGGCTGCACTCCAACATATTTTGGCACATCATTACTTAATAAAGATTTCGCTACCACATGCGCAGCTGTTCTTCCCTGCTCATAAGGTCTTTGAGTACTTAATCCCTTTACAATACCACTTTCCATAAATTGTGCAATTTTATAATCTAAATCAGTTGTAAATATAGCGATGTCTTCTCTATGCATCTCTTTCAACGCCTTAATTGCCAACAGCGCCGGTCTATCCCAGCTTACATACAAGACTTTAATTTGTGGATTCTCAGTAATCATATCTTTACAAACCTGATATGCATTTTCAATTTCTCCAAAACCTCTTATTGCCTTAATATCTATATTTTTGTATTGTTCTGAAATAATTTTTTCTGCTGCCTCATCTCTGGCACGCGTACCATAAAAGACCGCTCCATGTATGATAAATCCGGCTTCCACGTGTTTTCCTTTACAGTACTCCCCCATCATTCTGCCAACATTAACTCCATTTTCAATCTCATTAACAGACACACAGCAAACATAACTATTTTTTTCCATATTCTCAGGGACATTACTCAGGAAAACAAGCTTTGACACCTTTGCCAATTCACGGAATTGTTCTTTTGTTTCTTTATCATCAGCCGGAATTGCAATTACAGCATCCGGTTTCTGTAAACGAATACCTTCAAGCTGTGCATTTTGCAAAGATGCATCAAAATGTGCATCTGTTACTGATATAATATCAATTCCATATTGTTCCAATTCATCGCGGATTCCCTTTTCGTGTAATTCCGCCCATGATGTTCCTGTATAATGAAACGAAATTGCCACACGGAAATTTCCGGCACGCAAACGGCTCTTTTCCTCTTTTGTTATGACTATTGATTCCGGTGTAGCTGCTTCTTCTCCAAAAGGTCCATTATCCAACATTCTTGTGGATTTTCTTATTATCAACTCTACATCGGCATAATAATCCTGTTCAATCACATGTCCTGTATTTATCTTTTCAAAAAGCATATTTACTGCTCGTCTGCTCAGCCCTTCAACATCTCTCTTTAAAATCGTCAATGGTGGATACGTTAACTCCGACCATCCTCATCACCAAATCCAACAACCGATATCTCTTCAGGACATTCAATTCCTCTATCCCTCATAGTTTTCATAAGATATAAAGTAATTCTATTTCCTCCCGCCATAATTGCAGTTGGCATATATCGTCTCATTGCCTTTTGTATTTCCAAAATACAGTTATCAGCTCCGGATTCGATATTAATGTCTGAAATATTTGCATCATTTGTATTGATTCCATGTTCTTCTAATGCAAGGAGAAAGCCTCGTGTTCTTTCATCTCTCGTCGTACTCTTCAAGCTTTCTCTTAAAAACAAAATATTCTTATGACCACATTCTAACAGATAATCAGTTCCCTTGAAAATGGCTTCTCTATCTCGAAATTCAACAGAGTCTATACCATCTCCCAAAATATTTCTTTCCATGCAGACAAATGGAATTCCAGATTCAATCAGCTTTTTATAATCTGCCGCAACATCACTGACTGGTACATGTATAATACCTGCTGTTTTTTTATTCTGTATCAGTCCTTCCAGCACCTGAGCCTCTTCTTTAATATCATTGTCCGTAATTGCAATATAAAACTGATACCCCTGAATGCTAACATATTTTTTTAAATATCCCACCATATCACGATAAATGGTGCTTTCAACATTTGGAATAACTGCAACTATTTCCGACTGCCTTCCAACCTTGAGTCGTCTTTCTTTTTCTTCTATTTTTTTCTGATATCCGGTTTCTATAATAATATTTTCTATTTTTTCAACAAGATCCGGACTCACATATCTTGTTCTGTTTATAACATGAGAAACGGTTGCGATTGAAACCCCTGCCATATCAGCTATATCTTTAATAGTAACCTTTTTTGCCATAATGATATTCCCTCTTCTTTTAAGATTTATATCGTATAGTTGTTATATACATTCCCTTATATTTCCATAGCTCCATTGCATTTGATAATGTCCTGACTTTACTATAAGAATCATTTTACACCATATCTACTGTATTTAGTAGTCAAACTTCATACAGATTTTTATATTTGTTATAAATTCATTGCTTATAATACAGAAAAAGACCTTGAGTTCATTATAAACTCAAGGTCTTTCGTGCTCCCCCATAATACCATACCCTTTATCCGCCAAAATCATATACTTCCTTCAATTCAGGTATAGATGGTGCTGCTCCCTGTCTTGAAACAGCTATAGCCGATGCTTTTGCTGCTATCTGCATTGCTTCCTTCGGTGAAAGTCCTTTTGCGATACTTCCGATGAAAAATCCGGTAAATGTATCTCCTGCCGCTGTAGTATCAACCACCGGTACCTTCACTATCGGCTGGTGAATTTTTTGTTTTTCATCTTTATAGATTGAGCCGTATTCTCCTAAAGTCAACACAACCTTACTTTTCGGGAAATGACTGCATACTGCATCAAGGAGTTCATCAGTTTCAATACACCTGACTTCTCCAACGGAATCGCCTAATCCTGTCAAATCCTTAGCTTCAATCTCATTAAGAAGGAAATAGTCTACATACTCAAGCGGATATGTGAAAATTTTTTCATCCATCGGTGACGGATTGAGCACTATTATCATGCCCTTCTCATGCGCCCGTTCCATGATATATGCAATTTCGTTTATCTCATTTTGCAGAATCAGATAATCGCCTTTTTCAAAATGGGATAATACCTCATCCACCTGTGTCTTTGTGTTCTGCCTGTTTGAACCACCATACAACAGTATGCAGTTCTGACCGTTTGGCTGTTTTTGTATGATAGCATGGCCATTTCTGCCCGGCAGACGGGTGATGAAGTCTGTATGTGCTCCCGCTTTTTGCAGTATTTCTGCCAGAAACTCTCCATCCTCGCCGATATTACCTGCATGCCATGTGTCTATGCCACTTTTGGCAAGGGCTACAGACTGGTTAAGTCCTTTTCCTCCCGCAAATATTGCCATGTTCTGTGAGGATATGGTTTCTCCGCTTCTCACAAAATGCTCTACATTATATACAAAATCAATATTTAACGATCCATAATTTAATGCTTTCACGTCTGCAGCCCTCCAAATAATATATATTTCTTTTAAATAATCATATACTTTCCTACAGGAATATTACCATAGAAAGTACAAACATTACCACTGTTCCTGCAATCATTGGTACAGAAGTTCTTTTTACTACTTCAAGCGGCTCGCGTTTTACACTTCCTGCCACAATCATTACTACTGCCGATACCGGTGAAACCGCACGGAGAAGGTTTCCGGCAAGTCCCATTGGGATTGATACCGCAAACGCTGAAATTCCTGCTGCTGCCGCAAGCGGCACCATAAGCGGAACCATTGCGAAGAATAATGCTGTACCACTTCCACTTAAAAGTACGATAAGTGCTGTAAGCGCAACCAGTATGAGTGGAAGTACAAATCCAAGTCCTCCGCCTGAAAGACCTGTCATGGCACTCTGTAATGCTGTGATAAGTCCGATTGATTTTAATCCTGTAACAAATACTGTTCCTGCAACAAGGAGAGCAACTATCGGCATTGAGCCGCCCATTCCCTTGAAGAATGCCTCTGTCTCTTTAAGAGTCTCACCGGCATTACGTTTTCTGATGATCTCACAGATGATTGCTACGATAAATGAGAATAATGTTGCTACTTCCACGCTTATATCAATCTGTGCTCCGGTAATCTTCTGTACAGCAAATGAACCGATCAGCAAAATAATAGGAAGTAATGGTAAAATAGCATATACTGTCTTGTACAATAACCCACCTTTAATTTCCTCAACATCTTTGCTCTCTACTGTCTTAGACTCAATCACGCCTGCTTTTTTATCACATCTTTTCTGCCAGAAGAAATGGATTGCTGCCATGATAAGCAGTGTAGGTATTGATACTATTGCATGATATTTGAATACATAATCTGTTGCTGTCAGTCCTGCAAATTCTGTTGTATTCGCAAGCTCCGCTGCAATCGCTACATTATCACTTCCGAGTGGTGTAGGTACAATAGTAGCTGTTGTAGCAATGATGCCTGCCGCTGTAAGTGAACTCATTCCAGCCTTTATAAGGATTGGGTAAAGTGTTGCAAGCAGGATAACTGCAAGGTTTGATGCACTTGGTATAACAAGTGAAAGCAGGTTTCCGAGTAAAAATACGATTGGTACCAGTATGTATACTGATTTAATCTTTGCTATCGGCTTTGTAAGCACGTTTACTGTTACGCTGTTTGCATTTATGGCACTCATATATGCTGAGTAACCGCCAAGTATCAGTATGATAAATCCTGCTGATGATATAGTACTCTTAAACTGATCTGCGATTACCTTTAAAGGATCTAAAAACACCGATCCTGTCGATACAAAATCCTCGCCTCCAAGCGGATTTCCAAGTGCACATCCAACAAACATAAGTACAATTCCCATCAAAAAGAGCGTTATCTTAATATCCATCTTTTTGATAAGCATAAAAATTACTATCGCCACAGATATAATGGCTGCGGCGTACATGACAAATGTAGTCATAGTCCTTCCTCCTTAAATATAATTTATATACATCTTGAAATTGACTGCTTGAACCATTCTCTGAATTTTTCACCGTCAATATCAGTACACACTTTAGCATTCGGTTTCTTTTTAAGATAACCCTTCAGGTCAACCACGGTACATCCCGTAGTCATCGTACCATTTAGTTCAACTCCTACGTAGGTTTCCTCAACTGTATAAAGCTCCGGGCAAAGCAGATATGCTATTGCACAGCTGTCATACATTTTGAGTCCTGTATTAAAGCTGCCTCCTCTGTAGTGTTTAAAAAGATGATATGCCATATCTCCGACTTTTCCCATCTTTTTGATTTCTTCACTATCCTGCGGCATAACAAGCGCTTTCCAGCAACATCAAGTCCGGCCATTACAATCGGAACACCTGAATTAAATACCATTGCAGCGGCCTCCGGATCTGTTGCCACGTTAAACTCTGACATAACACCTTTGTTTCCTCTGGTGACTGAACCGCCCATCATGACGATTTCTCTGATATTTGATTTTACCTCAGGATAAAGGGCAAATAACAATGCTATATTTGTCATGGCAGCTATAGGCACTATAGTTATAGGCTCATCGCTTTCCATTATCACTCTTCGCATCGCGTTTACGGCATGTTCCTGTAATAAAAGCTCTGTTTTCGGCTCCGGGAAATCATATCCCTCCATTCCACTTTTTCCATGGATATCCGAAGCATCCACAAACTCCGCCAGAAGCGGCTGTGCACAGCCTTTCGCTACCGGTACATCCTTTTCATAAAATTTTAAAAGCTTAAGCGCATTTTCTGTCACCAGATCCAGCGAAACATTTCCGGCTACAGTAGTGATCAGCTTAACATCTAGTTCCTCTGAAAATAATGCTATCGCAATCGCAAGGGCATCATCTATACCCGGATCGGTGTCAATTATAATTGGTCGTTTACTCATGTGATTCTCCTTTTCTACATGTATGATCTTTTGATATAAATTTGATATATGCGGTACCTCATATGCCTTTATATCAATGTTATAAAATATAAAATACAAATAGCTGTCACTATGTACATAACAGGCTGTATCTCTTTCACTTTTCCTGAAATCAGCTTCATAAGTACATACACCGGGATTGCTATACAGATCCCATTCGCTATGTTGTTTGCAAATATTGTAAAGCCAATACATAAAAATGCCGGCAGATACTCTGTCATATCAGAGTAATCAATATTTTTCATCGCACCAAGCATATGTATTCCAATATATATAAGCACCGGTGCTGTTGCCGCTGTTGGTATCATCAGCACAACCGGTGAGAAAAATAGCATGAGCAGAAAACATATTCCTGTAAATATAACGGTAAGCCCTGTTTTTCCGCCTGCCTCAACACCAGCTGATGACTCAAGGTATGTAGTCATGCTCGGTATTCCAAACAATGCCCCAACACTCGTTGACACAGCATCCACCTGAAAACATTTCTCAATTCCCGGCAGATTTCCCTTTTCATCAAGATATCCTGCTTTTGCCCCTCCGCCCAGCACCGTGCCAAATGTAGAGAAGAAATCCGGTATGAACAGTGCTATCAAAAATGGAATATATGCTGTATTCAATGCACCCTTTATATCGATGTTCAAAAAAATATCATCCATTTTTCCCGGAAATGAAATTATCCTATCCGGCAGTTTGGTCACACCAAGCGCAATTCCGGCTATCGTTGTAATAAGTATAGATAAAATAATGCCTCCCGGTATATTCTTTATCTTTACCAAGAGCATCAGGCAAAATCCTATCAGACAAAGAATAACTTCCGGTGACCTTAAATCACCAAATGTAAGACTATTCTTTTTCTCACTGGCAGCTATAAGTCCACAGCTTTTTGCCCCCAGCAGAGCTATGAACAGCCCTATTCCTGCACTTACCGCATGCTTAAGGCTGACCGGTATCACTTTTACTACAGCCTCTCTCAGTCCCAGAAAAGAGATTGCAATAAAAAGTATTCCACTTAGGAATATCACTCCTGCCGCTTTCTCCGGTGAAATGCCTTCATTTGTTATCATGGATACCACTATTCCTGTACTTCCAAGCCCAGGTGCCAGTGCAAACGGTCTGTTTGTGTAAAATGCCATTGCACATGTGGTAATGACTATCAACAGTATAACCGCTGTCATTACGGCACTTTTATTTAATCCTGCACTGCCAAGCATATTCGGAACTGTTGCAAGAACATATGCCATCGTAACAAATGTTGTAATTCCTGCGATCATCTCAGTTTTATATTCGTACCATATTGTGACAGTCGAAATACCTTCTCTAAATATTTCCCCATATACATCACCTTTCTCTTGCCCTTTCGACAATTTAATAGTAATATAAAACATATCATGTGTCTAATTCATTGTTTTCATCAATTCTATACCTTTATGGCATAGTTTTAGATTTATGTAATTACATATATGGGGGATCTGTCATGGAATATACTGACCTTGAATATTTTATAGCGATAGCTGAACATCATAATCTCACACGTGCTGCAGAGGCACTCTATGTTTCTCAGCCAACATTAACTAAATATCTGCACAAGCTTGAAAAAGAACTCGGTGGAAAAGTCTTTAGACGAAATGGATACCAGTATGATCTTACTTTTTTGGGCCAGCGTTATCTGGATTATGCAAGAAGAGTACTGGCACTCGATCAGGACTGGAAAAAAGAGCTTTCAGATATGCGCTCTTACTATAATGGCGAGCTGAATATTGCGCTTCCGCCAATGCGCAGCACCAGCTTATACCACAGCTGCTGCCTGCTTTTAACGAAAAACACCCAGGTGTCTGCATTAATTTTTTCGAATATGGCCATTCGATACAGGACAAGCTGATATCCGATACCAATCTGGATTTTGCCATTTTAAGCAACTGGCAGGAGCATCCCAAACTAAATTATGAGCTGCTGTGCCATGAAGAAATATTATTAGTACTGCCCGTCGGACATCCTCTTGCCCAAAAAGCAGTAACAAAAAAAGAGTGCCGCTACCCATGGCTTGACTTAAGCCTGTTCGCTGACACTCCCTTTATATTACATTTTCCGGATCAGAATACCGGACGTTCCGCCCAAAGACTGTTTGACCAGTATGGAATACAGCCACCTGTTCCGTACCGTACAAGAAATAATCAAACCTGCATACAGCTTGCATCACAGAACCTTGGTGTAACCATTGCCTCAGAGGGATATGTGCGATATGCTGCTCCATTCTGGCCTGTGGAAGTATTCTCTGTAGGGAATCCCACTCTACAAAATGATTTAGTAATTGCATACCGCAAAAATTCATACCTTTCCACTTATGCACAGAGCTTTATTTCGCTTTCAAAAAATATATTTAAAAAGTAACCTATTACTTTGCAAACTTTATAATCATCTGACGTAGGTACATCATGAAAATAAATACTTTGAGATTTATTAGTATTATCCTGCCACAAGACTATTTACAAGCTTCTGCATATCTGCCTCCCAGTTTCTTTCCCTGCTATAATAAACACAGCCATATATTTCCGGGTATTTGAGGTTCACGCTGGAGCAGAGAATTACAGGTATTGTGATTTTGTTCTTAATCACTCTGTCAATCAGAACATCTCCTGATTGTTCCTCTCTGCCGCCCGGCTCGCCAGGATAATACATATCAGTAATTATCAGATCATACGGATTATTACTATCTATTGAGTTTTTAATCTGTTTCCAGCCATCCGCGAGATTATTGGACCATTCGACATCTTTAATCCCACATCCTGACAGGGCTTTGCAAATATCATTATGTTTAAATGTATCATCTTCGATATTCAGTACTCTCATGTGAATCCTCCTGACTTTATCTGTTTAAGTATTCATTCCATCTTGCATTCGTCTCCTCAAGCTCATGCTTTTGCATTATACGATTGCGGTCGCTGAGTATCGCAAGCATTTCATCGGCAATTTCTTCCATGGGAAGCTTTTTATAGTGTGACAGATATCCTATCATCCTTTGAGCTGTCCAGTCGGTATTTAGATTTTTCGTTATCTCATCGCAAAACGCTCCGGATACCCGCGCCTAATCAATATATCATATAGCTCCAAGCTCTTTGCTGTCCTTGGTTTCATATAGTGCCTCTCCAATCTTCTCAATCAATGTCACATCCGCCGGCAGCTACTTTACATCTGCGTCTACAAATATCTGCATTCTTATATCCAGTTAAAATCGCCACCTGTCACAGCAAGCGATAACAGCTTATCCATCTTCTCTACCTCTTCAACGCCTCTAACCATCTGAATAAGCTTCGCAGATTCTACAACTTTTGGCATCTCCTCATCAGGTCCTATCTCCATATCTGCCTCTTCTCCACAGTATGGACATACCAATGTTGGTGCAATTTTTAAATCCAGAAACCTGCTTCCACACTCTTTACACTCATAATAACCGCACTGCTCTGTGCCATCCGGTACATAATACATATATAATTTCCTGCCTTTCATTTCCTTTAGTGTTATTTCCATGTCTTCCATACATCCGGCCGGTACCCGATTGTTGACTGCCTGCCGTTTCTAACCACCGGTGTTTTAATCACCTGCGGATTTTCAAGCACTTTATCCAGCTTGTCCTCATCTGCTATGTACTTTATAAGTGCCAGCAAATCCTTATCTTTGCCATCCCAGTTAATCATATTGTCAAGACCGCCATTCACCTGAGCGACAGAATTAAATTCGCCCTTGCTCATGCCTTTTTCCTTCATGTCGATAAACTGAAACTTTATCCCACGCTCCTTGAAAAATCGCTGAGCTTTCTTTGTGTCATTACATTTCTTTGTTCCGAAAATTTGTATGTTCATGCTATTTGCTGTCCTTGGTTTCATGCAACTCCTCTCCAATCTTCTCAATCAATGTCACATCCGCCGGCAGCCACTTTACGTCCGCCAGATGCTCCTTTGTCAGCCATTTTGCATCCTCAGCCTCCTTTAGGATAAGCTCACCGTGAATGACCTCACACCAGAAGCAATCCATTGAGAGATGGAAATTAGGATAATCGTATTCTATCGTATCTATTAATTCACCGACAGCAATTTCCGTGTCCAGCTCCTCCATTATCTCGCGCTTTAGCGCCTGCTGCGGTGTCTCACCAGACTCAATCTTACCGCCTGGGAACTCCCAGCCGCCCTTGAACTCTCCGTAGCCTCTCTGGGTTGCAAAGATAATCGGTTTATTTTCTTTATCGACCGCCCTTATGACGGCAGCCACTACGCGTATTGTTTTCATATTGCCTTAAACTCCTGTGTATTATTTTGTAAGCCTTGTTGTAAATTACTCTGCAAATATCGAAGCAGATCCTCTCTTACAGGGTGATGCATCTTCATCTCAAACTTGGTGATATCGCGCTCTTTGCCATTGTTATCACGCTTTCTGGCAGCGCACACATCAACTATATCAAACTCTCCCATATAGTAAAAATAGGTGACTCCGTTGGTCTGAGCATGATGACCTGGTTTACCTCCACGATATCAACACCCTCATTTAAAATCTCTACAGAAAAAATATAATCCAGTGGCTGCATTTTTTCATCAGCTTTATCTATTTTCTCCATTCCTTCCGTGTCAAATATCTGCTTGGCATTAGATTGGTTCGCGGTATCTAACGTATTTTCATCCATTGCAAGCCGCTCAAAGGCTCTCTGCCTCTCCTCCTCTGTGGCATCTCCATTTAATGCAATTGTACGGAAAAATCTGCCTGTCTCAGGATTAATCGTCTGATTAAACTTATTCGATAATTCGACTAATTCATCTATCCTGCTGCAAAAAATCAGTCCCTTCACCCTGTCTCCGCTATGTCCAAAATAATTGGCCTGCTCGATGATATGCTTCACCCTCTCATCACCAACAAGCTGGTTGAACGATGCTTCTGTAAGCTTTTTGCTCTTTATCTCCTTGTCACCAAGTAATGAAACATCTGTTATTCCAAAGTAGTGAAACGGGCACAGCATGTTTTCCTCCATGGCCTGCTGCAAACGAATCTCATATGCAATCTGATAATTAAAAATCTGATAAATATTTTTTTCTTCAATATCATCATCTCGCTTATCAGGAGTCGCTGTCATTCCAAGCCACAACTTTGGTGTAAAATAGTTCATTACCTTCTGGTATGTGTTGGCCGAGCTTTGGTGTGCCTCATCCAAAATTATACAATCAAAGGCATCCGGTTCATATTTTTGTAGATGCTCATCACGATTTAAGGTCTGTATGGTTGCAAAAACATAATCCCTGGCATAGTCACTGTGCCCTGCACCAACAAGTCCCATAGAAACTGATTTATCAAAAATCTTTTCATAGGATTTCTTTGTCTGTCTTGCAAGCTGACCTCTGTGTACGGGAAACAGTACTTGCTTGAAACCCAGCTCACGCATGGCAAACGCAGATGCATATGTTTTTCCGGTACCCGTAGCCGAGATAAGGAGCGCCCTATCCTCACCCTTTTCAAGTATTTTTCTCAGATTTGTGATAAAGCCAACCTGCATTGCATTCGGCTTTAATCTGTATTTTTCAATGGATGGGGGTTCCTCTCTCTTTGCAATCTCACGCTGTCTTTTTATGATTTGGTAACGCTCTTTATATTCCTCATAAAAGCTGTCAAAGGAAACAGCATACTGCCTCCCACAGCTCATTCCATCCTGCATATCCCATCGATACAAAGTATCTAAACCATATGCGCCATGCCTCATAAAACAAGCTGTCTTTGTTCTCCTCCGCCAATATCATCAGGTCAGCACACCTTACTACATAGTCCTTATCCTTTGTGAAACGACCTGTTAATATGCCATTTTTGTATAGCTCATACAGATTTTCAAGGGCAGCCTTTGCTGTAGCCAGGTCAAAATTATCGACTTTGCTTTCGTTGATTTCATTGAATTTAAGGCACTCCCTATAATTTTTTCTATAACGTTATCTGATACTTTATTTTCCATGTTATCACATTCATCCCTTTAGCACCATCTCATGCCATCGATTCCACTGATTTTACTCTAATTTAAAGCCTATAATTTAAGAATTTCAAATTTTATTCCCACATCCCACTATCCAAAACCTTCTGCAAACTCTGAATTACGGTCTCATAACCTACCGGTACAAAGAGCAATCCCATAGTGATATCTTCGTAATCTCTTTTATATACCTGACTATTGATTATCTCCCTCAATATATCAGCCACACATACACCTTCTTTTGCAGACGGGCAGACAATCATTTCCGAGCGCACAGCACGCACTTCCGGTATAAGATTTGGTAGTTCATTTGAGATTCCCATAGTTTCTACAATCTTATGAATATCGTATAAATGTCTGGAATGCCGCTCTGTCTTTTCTTGCATATAGTAATCACACAATGCAAACACCTTATCTACCAGAGTTCTCTCTATGGTTTGTGTTGTAATTTTAAAAGGCATCAATTCATATGTTTCAGCCAAATCCAATCGATTGATTTCTCTTAAGAAACGATAGATATAATTATCTACCATACGTTTTGTGGTTGGAAACGGCAACATTGCTACATATGTTTCTATTACCAATTCCGGTTTCAAAATACCATTCTGTTCATAAAAGGATGGGTAACTTGCTCTGTAGCAATTATAGTTTCTTCTGCTTCTTGTTGTTTCAAGATTGTTAATCGGGAACCCGAACTCCTCCATAGTCGAAACAATGTTATTTTTGAGTTGTTTCTTTCTACTCTCTCCCGGCATACCTGACTCTGCCGTATAAGACAAATCAATATCTTCTGAAAATCGGTCCAATAACTGATAACACTTAGTAAGTGATGTACCACCTTTAAACACCATGTCTTTAGTTTTTTCAGCAAGAGCCTTCAGGGTAATCGTCACATAATAATCTTTTTCAATTACATTAGTTGGAATAGCCAACTCATTTGCTGCACCGATAATCAGTTCTGCAAATGCTTCTTTATCATGATGCAAATTCATAAATCATCCCCCATTCAATTAATTTCTTTGCAGTTGCACCGGTTATAACAGACGATACTTCAGATAACTGTTCTTTTGTAAAACGTTTCTGTTTCACGTATGAGAGCATTGTATCTATAGTTTCTTCCATCGGCAACTCCGTATATTTCTCAGTCTGACTAATACCATCCAAAAACTGCAAAAGTTCCGCATTGTTGTCTGAAACAGCAACAGCAGCTTTTTTAATTCTAACCTTCTGACTGCCTACCGTAATTGTACGTCCATTAGTAGCTTCCTTGTTCGTAACAATCTCAATTATCGCTGGCATTTGTGTCGTCAATCCAAGCTGATTTACAAATGATATTCCGGTCACATAACCAAATGTTTCTGATTTACTTCTCACATATTTGCGCATAATAACAAGAAATGGATCGAGATAACTTTTACCTAGTAATCCACCTGTTTGGGTATATAGTAAATACCATTATCATACCTTTCCAGAAAACCATTTGCCACAAGTCGCTTTACCGACTGGCGCACTGCATTCTCAGATAATTCTTCTATTTTCAAATCATTTAAAAAGATTGGTTCATTATATCCATAATTCTCTAACAAGTAAGATTTCAACATAGTCTCACCTCCGCATATATAGTACCATTTTTATATTTTCATTGTCAACATTTATGTCGTATCTATAACTATTATATGCAGTAGCCAAAGAATAAACTATGAAATATTTACCATATTATTACATTCATACCTTTAACACCATCTCATGCCACTCTTCTCCGCCCCAGGTAGAGTCAGCAATTCCCAGATCCTGCAATCCAAACTTTTTATACATCTCTACCTTCTGCTCTAAGCATGTCAGAAACAGCTTTTTTCGTCCGTTTGCCTTTTCACGCTGACTGTAGCGGTACACGAGCTCTCTGGCAAGGCCCTGTCCACGGTACTCCGGCAACACGTCAAGGCCCAGAAGCATCACATTCTTACCGTTTTCATCGCATAAATCGATGTCCGTGAAAAACTCATCCCTGAACTTTTCCTCGTCTGTTGCCACACCATTTAAAAAGCCCGCCAGCTTACCGGTTGATTTGTCAATTGCCACGAGAAATAGCTGTGGTACCTTTGCAATTCTCTCTGTCATTGCCTTTGGAGAACATGCCTCATTCGGTGGGAAACATATTTGCTCAATTGCTATTGCCTGTTCTACCTCGTCTGGGTGTATACTTCTAAATTCAAAATTGTCTGTCATTATTTTATACCTCATTTTTCTGTTTATCATATGTTTTGTTACCGGCCACTCTCAAGCGTGAACAGTAAAATTTTTTGTATATGTATATAATACGTGTTTTTGCTGATATAATCAATAATCCCCCAAATACCAAAATCAGCCACAAAAGCATTTTACTGCTTTTACGACTGATTTACATTGAAACCTGACAAAAACCTCCTTTTTGCTTTAATGATAAACTTAAAGCGCAAAGGAGGTCAATGTTCATTTATGAATACTTACAATTAATTATTAAAGAACGATAACGCTTCCTTCAAGCCATCAGACTCCTCATTCATGTGTCCTGCCATTTCAGAAACTCCGTGCATCATCGCATTGAGTTCCTCGATATTGGCATTCATCTCTTCGGTTGCTGCTGCATTTGCTGCACTGACGTCTGTCAGGCTGTTGCTGCTCTTCGTGATGTCATCGTTCAGCTCAATCATCGCAGTGACAAGCTCTTCGATTTCATCAGCTTTTTCTGCTGTCTTTTGAATCTGCTCATCCAGCTCGCTGAATTCATCGAGCACTGCCCTAATCTCTTCCTTCTGCTTTGCATTGTCCTCGACGATGGTGCCAGATGCCTGTACACAATACCTGCACTCTTCAACCAGTGATGAGATTATCTGCTTGATATTCTCAAGCTCCGTATTGGTATTGTCTGAGAGCACTCGAATCTCCTGTGCCACCACTGCGAAGCCTTTTCCGGCATCGCCTGCTCTGGCTGCTCTATAGATGCATTGAGCGACAAAAGATTGGTTTCACTGGATATTTCCTCAATGACAGAGACAATATTGCTCACCTTGTCAACCGTAGTATTTACAGTTTCTATGCGTTTTGAAATTGCTGAGATACCCTCATCCATCTTGTGGCTGCTATCCTGCATGGATTTAATCTTGTCATTCATGATTTTACTGCTATCCTGCACTGCTACCGTCTGGTTTTTGATTTCATCAACAGAGGCATTTATGTCCTTTGTTTCATTGCTCATCTCCAGAAGATTTTCATTAATCTTGGAAATAGATGCAGCCATGCCTGTAGAGCCTCTGCAACATCCTCAACTGCCTTGGATATCTCGTTGTTTGCGGCAAGTGTCTGACTGCTGGTGTCATTGAGCTCATAGCTGTTTGATGACATCGTATCACTGGAATTTCTTATCCTTCCGACTATACTTCCAAGCGACTGCGTGAGTTCCTTCATCTTTTCTATAATCAGGCCTATCTCATCATTTGACTCCTTGACCACGCTGAAATCTGCATCAATATTGCCATTGGCAACATCCTCAATTATTGCGCTGACCTTTACGAGCGGTCTCATAAGCCTGCGTCCCATTATAAATGAAATAATAATTGCAATCAGCACAACAATAGTACTGATTCCAACTGATGCTGCAGTTACAGTAGTGATTCCGGAAAGCGCCTCAGACTCATCTGCTGTAAGCACAAGTATATTTTCATTGTTCAAAATTGTGTATGCCGAATACTTTGTTGTTCCATTGAAATCGTATTCTACAACAGTTGTGCCCGGTTTTTTGCCATCCTGAAGCTGATTTACAACGCCTTTAATTACAGCATTCTCAACAGGCTGTCCAACCTTTTCCTTTGTAGGATGATAAAGCATTGTGCCATCATTTTGAACCACATACATGTATGAACTGTCCATGCCCTCAAGCTTTACCCCTGAAAGGTCTTTGGCATAACCATCGTAATCCAGATCATCAGCGTCTGAATTACTAATCTCATTCTCCATGATTTTTGACGTTTGTACTAACAACATCTACCATGGTATGCTTGACACTGTCTGTAATTTGTTTTTTGGAGCTTTCAAGAATAAATACCATACAAATTACATTTGAAATCACAATTGCTAAAATAACCATTGCTATGATTTTGGTTGCAAATGTTCCTCTTTTTTTATTTGCCCCCTGTTTCATATTTACTCACCTCTCATAAATTATTGTTATTACTTTGGCTTTTTAACTTATGAGACAATATTATCATTTTTAGTGAAATTATACAACAGTTTATCACTAATTTGAAAAAATATCTACATTTTGCCCTTAATGGTTAATTTATCACTCAAGCAGAATTAATGTTCACTCATAAACAGTTATACTCTTTATTCCACATTCTTTAGTGCCATGTCCATCGGAATCCTCTTTATTCTCCTGAAATCAAATACCGTCACTATGAGATATCCAATGAGCACAAATGCAAACATCTTTACATAGCCGACAGGTTTCATATGGAATGAAAACCATCCGCTGAAGGTTTGCAGCATTATGCGCCATACAATGTCCATTACCTTTGCACCAAGCACTACGCTTATGATATCCGAGATGACTACCACGATGGACGTTGAGACCAGATAAAGGCTTGCAATTTCTCTGTTGTCGTAGCCTAAAATCTTGGTCATAGATATGGCTGTCTCATTTTTCTCGATGATGAGCTTCGTGAGCAGATATATCATGACGGCTGATAGCAGTATGCAAAGAACCTGGAAGTACTGCATGTATGAGCCCATGGAGTGGTCGAGCTGGTCTGCCATTTTGGTGATGTCGCGTATCGTGATTATTGTCGCGATATTACTCTCATCGATATCCTTTATTTTTGTATCCGACAAAAATCCGCTGAATCTGCCATCCTCAAAATCAAAGGTATCCGCGAAATGCTCTATCGGCATAAACACCGCGATGCTCTGGGATTTATCGTAAGTTCCTTCACCTTGAATTTGTACGTTTTTTTCTCGTTACTGTGCATCGAGCTTTATTGTATCGCCCGGTTTTATACCATATTTGTCCGCAAATGAATCTGATATGTATACCTCGTTATCCTTAAGCGAATCCATTCCCTTAATCTTTACGTATGCACTGTCAGCTTCTACTCCGTAGACAGACACCTCCTCGTCAAACTCATCTGTCCGCCTTAAGAGCGATGTCATGTCAAATTTCTCTGCGTCACTGTTGTCCGTTTCAAGCACGTTTCCGTCCGCATCGACGTAGGATTTGAGCACGTACTGATATTTGGAAAACATCATGCTGTCTGTATTTTTCTTGTAATAATCAAGTGTATCCGGCATACCGACTGCCATAGCAAGCATTACCATGATGAAAAATATTCCCACAAAGAGTATCAGATAGTTTGCCACATTTTGGAACATGATTCGCAGTCTGAAACGGCTCATGAAGTTCCAGCGCGGAAGCCGCATTGCTTTTTTACGCTTTGTTTTCTTAAGGTCATGACGCAGAAACTGAAGCGGTGTGTGCTGCATCATGCGGATTATCACGATAAGATTTACAACCAGCATGATAATCACCGGAGCAAGCGTTGTTTTTATGAATGCACCCGGATTCCAGATTGTATGGTATGTCGCAGGCTGTAGCTATTGTAATACATGCCGACTACCACATCCTTGAATACCGTATAGCCCAGTATGTTGCCCGCTACCGCTGCCAGAAATGTCACAATGACAGGCATTGAAAGGTAGTGCCGCACCAGCTCGCCCTTTGTGTAGCCCGACGCGCGAAGTGTGCCTATCGCTGATGACTCATTTGCTATCGTATTGCTAATGGTCACTGCAAAAATAAATGCGATTATCACGATAAGAATGTCTAAAAGCACTCCTCATGGCCTTGTCTGAGCCCATATCGTCCGTAGCAAAATTGATTGCCGGATTTGAGTAGCGCGGTGTGTAGTCCTCCACCTCATTGCCCGTTGCCATAACCTGTGACACCATCGCCTCCAGAAAGTCATCTGATTTTTCCTTCTGCTCTATGTCGTCCTCCGGCTCATCCTTGTATTTCCATGCATATGTATAGTGAATGCTCTTGTTAAGGCGATCAAAGCCTCCTTTGTCACCATTGCCACATCAAACTTTATCGCATCAAACATCATATCGGTCTTCTTTTCATGCAGTGTGGAGTAATTGACATATGCGATAAGGCCCGATACCTTGAATTCTTTTCCGCTGACTTTTATCGTGTCGCCAACCTTCATCCCACGTTGTCTGCATGCATTCTGTCCACAGCGATTTCGTTCTCATTTTGTGGAAAAGAGCCCTCGATGAGACATGCAAGGTTGATATCCCCGGTCTTTGTGTATACACGGATGGTTCCGTCCTTTTTGCCGTCTGCGTCGTAGTCCTCAGTCTCATTGCGATAGAAATTCTCGTAGAGCGTGACAGGAGTTTTGCTGCTATCGCTGTCTTTTTCGTCTGGAGCTGTTTTTACCTCGCCTGACTCGATAGCCGTAACAAGCTCGCTGTCAGCCTTATCCTTAAGCTCAAAATGTCCATCCTCCTGCTTATACTTGCTTACTCCCTCATCCGCAGAGGTTAGCATACTGTCGTTTGCCACATACATTCCGGATACAAAGCCTATTGTCAGCACGAGGAAAAGAAATACAACTAGATATTTCTTCCAGTCACCGATAATTTCCTTTGGTATACGCTTTATCAGAGGATTTTTTATCTTTTTCCTGCTCATAGGTCAAATCCTCCTTACCACTCAAGCTCTTCGGCCGAAACCTTATTTGTATTGATATCGTTGTGGCGCACGGCTCCGTCTCTGAGCTTTATCACGTGGTCTGCCATGTTTTTGATGGCCTCATTGTGTGTGACCATGATTATGGTATTTCCGTACTTTTTGTTGACATCCTCTATGAGCTTCAAAATCTCCTTTGAGGTGTTGTAATCAAGTGCTCCTGTCGGCTCGTCGCAGAGCAGTATATCCGGATTTTTCACGATTGCACGCCCTATTGACACACGCTGCTGCTGTCCGCCTGATAACTGGTTTGGAAGCTTGTAGCGGTGCTCGTAAAGGCCAGCGTGTGAAGCAGCTCATCGATATCCAGTGCGTTGTCTGACAGATATGCACCTACCTCTATGTTTTCCTTTACATTCAGATTGGCAATCAGATTGTACATCTGAAATACGTATCCCAGGTGCTTTCTGCGGTACTGTGTGAGCTTTTTCTCGCTCATATCCTTCAGCTTGTCGCCATTTATGCTGATATATCCGGAATCGCGCTGTCGATGCCTCCGATGATATTGAGCAGTGTAGACTTTCCGGAGCCTGACGGTCCGAGCAGCACACAGAACTCCCCCTTTGCCACTGAAAAATTCATGCCTCGCAGCACCTCCTGGCGCGTCTCGCCGCTTCCGAAGCCCTTTTTCAAATCCACTATTTCTAAGAACTTTCTCTCTTCTTCTGACATATGATATCCTCTCTTTCAACATTTCAAACTACATTTACCTTATATTAGGTTATACCTTTAAAACAAATATCGGTCAGATTATACTTACTGTAGTTGCCTGTTCTTCATCTGCGTTAGCACCGTCTAACCTTATGTAATAAGAGTAACTCTGTTTTGCCTTTCTTGTCAATATAAACTTTATGAACAGGTGGGAAACTAATTGGTAAAATGACTTTTGACCAATATATCTTTTTATGCATATTATAAATAAAATCTGATTTTACGGAGATATGAATTTTTATGTGTGGTATTGCCGGATTCTGCAATTTTAAAGAGAACTTTGAAGAAAACACCGACTACTGGAACTTTCGTCTTGAGAAAATGCGTGCTGTGCTCGCCCACCGCGGCAACGATGCAAGAGGCCGCTTCCTTAAAAAGCATATCGGTCTGTCGCACAGCCGTCTGGCCATCCGCGATATCCTGTGCGGCGACCAGCCCATGACACGCACCCACAATGGCTATGATTACACTATCTGCTATAATGGTGAGATTTACAACACGGATGAGCTGATTCCCGAGCTGTCCGAAAACGGCTTTGTATGCTCCACAACCTCAGACACCGAGGTTATTCTGTACGCCTACATCCACTGGGGCGCTGATTTTGTCAGCCGCCTAAACGGCATTTTTGCATTTGCCATATGGGATGCTGCTAAAAACCGGCTGCTTTTGTACCGCGACGCGTGGGTGTCAAACCGCTATTTTATGCCATCCGCGATGATTCTCTGGTGTTTGGCTCCGAGCCTAAGGCCTGCTTTGCGCACCCGGCAGTAAAGCCTGAGCTTGATAAGCATGGCTTGCAGGAGCTTCTTGCTATCGGGCCTGCGCACACGAGTGGGCTTTCCCTGTTTAAGGATTTGTTTGAGGTTTTGCCGGGTCACTTCATGATTTACTCCCGGGATGGACTGCATGACGAAACCTACTGGGAGCTTACAAGTAGAGAGCACACCGAGAGCTATCGGGATACCGTTGCCCACACGCGCTTTCTGGTGGAGGATGCTATAAAAAGACAGATGGTTTCCGATGTGCCTGTGTGTACTTTTCTGTCAGGCGGCATCGATTCAAGCATCGTGACCGCCATCGCCGCAAACTATATGAACACACGCGGTAAAACGCTAAACACGTTTTCGTTCGATTTTAAGGACAATGACAGGTATTTCAAGGCAAACTCCTTCCAGCCGGAGAGGGATCTGCCTATGTCAATCGAATGCTTGAGGAGTATGAGACAGCCCACTCCTATCTCGAGTGTGATGAAAATTCTCTCTTCAAGGCGCTCTTTGCCGCAGTCGATGCAAAGGATATGCCCGGCATGACCGATGTGGATTCATCGCTTTTGTATTTCTGTAGCCTCGTCAGCCGCAAAAACAAGGTGGCTCTTACCGGTGAGTGTGCTGATGAAATCTTTGGCGGATATCCGTGGTTTTACCGCAAAGAGCTGCTTGAAAGATATGGCTTCCCATGGTCATCGGATGTCGCTCCTCGCCTTGCCCTTTTGCGCGACGATGTTGCCTTGGAGCTTGATTTATCCGGTTATCAGGCTTTTCGATATGAAGAGTCCCGGTCAAAAGCCCCTCTTCTTTACGGTGAATCCGGTGAGGACGAAAGCCGCCGCATTATAGGCTATCTCAATATCAAATGGTTCATGCAGACGCTTCTTGACCGCATGGACCGGACCAGCATGTACTCCGAGCTTGAGGCCCGCGTGCCATTTGCCGACCATCGTATCATCGAGTATGTCTTTAATGTGCCGTGGCATATGAAATATCAAAACTGTGTGGAAAAGACTCTGCTTCGCGATGCTTTTTCAGATGTTCTGCCTCCGGAGCTTCTGCACAGAAAAAAGAGCCCATATCCAAAGACTTATCATCCCGGATATGAAGCTCTCCTTATAAAGGGAATGGAGGAGATATTAGACTCCCCTAACGCCCCTGTGCGTGCTCTCATTGACACAGGCAAAACACGTGAATTCTTAAAAGCTCCCGCAGAATACGGCAGGCCGTGGTTTGGTCAGCTCATGGCAGGCCCACAGCTTATTGCATATTTCATCCAGATTAATTACTGGATGGAGAAATATCAGCTGAGTGTTTAGAAACGCAGCACCATAAAGTTCTGTGCCAAAACCGTGACATCTGCACCATCTGTAAGTGGCAGCGTATAGTCGCTGTCATTTACATTTGCAACTATAAAAATGCCCAGCAATTATAGCCTTAGTTAATCTTGCGCTCTATATCTATGATATTGTTATCTATGATGTTGTTATCTACGTTCTCTGCCGAAGATGTGCTGTCACTATTCTGCTCTTTCGGTGTAAAGCTTCTCACCTTATCCATGAGCCGGCTCTTTTTCAGCTCATGCTTAAGCTCAACACGCTCACTCTTTAGCTGTCGTTTTTTCTCCTTCAGCTCGTACTTTGCCTGTTTCTTTGCGAGCTTGTTCTGCCTTTTCTGTTCTTTTATGGCAGCCTTTGTCTCTCTCTTGCCTGCTTTGCCGCAAGCTTTGCTTCTTTTGCTTCACTCTTTATGCGGCTCTTTTTTATTTTTCTTTACACTCTTTTTGGCCACCTTATGTAATTCCTTGAGGTCTGACTTTGCAGCCTTTATATTCTTTCTATCCTTGCGGTATGGATTGTGCACAAAGTATCCCACAGTGCCTATCATCATAAGAAGCAGTGCCAGTGCCTCTCCCACCATCGTGACATACTCCAGATACTGCGGATACAGCTTGTAGCCTATCATCTCCGCTGCTATCAGGATAAGCGGGATGAAAAACAGTATATTCTTTCGCTTTTTTGACAACAGCGCTCCCTCCGCGCCTACACACATGAGTATATACAGGCACAGCTGTGAGGTTGGTCCGTAGGCATATGCCACAATCGCAGCCATTATCACAGATATGCAAAACACGATGAATGCTTCGCCGCGAAACAGGGCATTCTTGTACTCTTTTATGCCCTCCAGCTTGTCTACCGATATGCCATGCAGTGAATATACCTGGTCTGTGATGTCCTCCATGCAGTTCTCATGGTATCGCTTCAGCTCCCTGTTGCTGCTTATATCGGCATCTATGGAGCGTCTGCGCTCTGTAAGCAGCTTCTGCTCCTCCATAATCTTCTCCCAGGCCTCGTCCTCCGCTTCACGCTGCAGCTTCACCTGCTCGTGAATCCACTCAGCTCGCTGGATGCGCTCGCTCTCCTGCGGGATAACCACCTGCTGCGCGTCAACTGTCTGCTGTGGTATTTGAGTCTCCTGCGCCATGCTGTTATTTTCATTTTCATTATTTATCATTCCGGTTTTCTGCCTCTTTCTTCCAGACATTTTCTTTTCCTCTTGCAATTGTTATTTACTGCTATATACGTCTATTAAAGCATATTTTAGCGGAATTTTCCATAGGATATGCGCATGATAATCACGATTTTTGATACTTCACAAATATTAACTTACTTAACTTAATTTCGTGCATATCACTTAATGAATTTTAATTATCAGTTGAGCATACTATCCTCCCATACTTTTTGAAAATCAACATCAATCGGTTCATACGCAAACTGCCCTGGATACATTGCCATAGTAAAACCTGTCCAATATCCCATTTTCATTTTTGTTTTCAATAATTTAGCTATTTATTCATTCCGCAACCCCCCTTTTCTGATAACCATTTCAAAACATCGTTTTCTCTTTTAATCCATGGATTTTGTTTCCTATTTAAATCATTTAATATTCTTTCGTTGTTCTCAATTGCTTCCTGAATCTCCACAAAAACTGGTCTGAACTCCTGCTCTTTTTCATAATCGTCCAAATTTTGCTTCTGTTTATTATTTTCATCTATCGTTACACTGTAATATTCGGATTTCATGGAAAAATATGTACCCGGTTCAAAGTCATCAACCTTTTGCTCCAAAACGATTCCAAACAACTTTCCTACTTTCTCCACCTGATACCCTGTTTCTTCCAACATTTCCCGGACAATACATTCTGCAGCATTTTCACTATTTTTATATCCACCACCTGGAAATTTATAGTCTCCTTGATTTGTATAAATCAATAAAAGCTTTCCGTCTTTTTCAATCACCGCCTTTGCTGCTTTTCTGTAAGTCACCACAGCATTCGATGGCAACTCACTTAACCCATAACAAATCTCAAATTCCTGCATGAAACGCCTCCTACTCTATTACTTGCTCTAACCATTGGCTAAAGTGCTCTGTAAAAAATATTAAGTTATCACTATAAACTGAAAATTGTCTATTTAATACAAAATATTAGTAATTTCATTATATTCCTCATCAGTTAATACTTTGACCCATAAGCAGGGCTGAACATCTACAAATCCTGCTTTAAGCATTGTTTCTTGATCTGGACTATCAATATAATATAATGCAGGTTTATCTTCTCCCATAACACGATATGTGGCGAGATTACATAAAACTCCTTTGTAATGTACTTTCATAGAAAATTACCTCTTACCTCAGCCTTGTTCCTCTACGCAAAATTCAAATTTATTTCATTCCACTTTTCTGTGCATCCAAATACCTGTGCCGGTATTTTAGCCCTGCATACTCCGTGATCCGTTTCATGTAAATCGCATCATATGCCCCGCCGACTGCTCCGACCACAGGAATTCCCTGTAAGAACTTCATATAAAGCAGCTCTTTTGACAAAGCTCCTGCTGTTTCCCCGATCTGCTTCTTTTCCTGATACTCTTCCGGCAACGTTCCACAACTGATAAATTCATTCAGTTTGCCATCAATCTCACAAAACGTTTCCCCATAGGATACCGCTCCCTGTATCAATAGCAGGATAAAATACTTTTCTTCCCTGCTTTCGTAGCTATATCCATAATGCAGGACAGTCTCGTAGATATTCTTCAGTATCATCCTGTAAATACCGGAATATCCGGCAGACCAATTCCCAGTACTCCCATCCCAATCCCGGATGCGCCGGATAGCAGTAAATTCTTTGTTCCTGTATCTCTCGCTTTTTTAGAAAAGGCTCGCAGGGATTTGGAATCCTGCTTTACATCCGCCGTATACTGTCGTACCTGATAGTCCTGCTCCAACTTCTCCCGTTGATACGTCTTTTCAATAACTCCGGTTCCTTTCTCAAAAATCAGAGCAAACGCTTTGGCAAAAGCGGCATCAAGTGTTCCCTGAAGTTTAGGCGGTATCTTCTCCTCCAGCTTTTGATTCAAGATACTTTCCTTTTTTTCCAACCGTTTCCGAAGGAATCTCTGCTCCTGTACTTCCAGCTTATCCCACTCTTTCTGAAGCGGCGTCCTTTTATCAAATAGTCGCATTTTAATACACCTCCCCGTTCATCTGACGTTTTACATGATCCAGCAAACATTGGTCCCTGACACCATTAAATTTTTATAACTAATAACCATAGCTAATGCACTTCCAAAAGTTATTCCTGATTTTACCATTTTCTTGACAGTCGTTGATTTATTATCTTCCATTTTTGTTTTCTCCGCATATTCCTATTTTCTTAATTCTGCAAGCTGGAATTTTCGCATTATTTCTGTTGTGCCTTAACTAAAATGCTTTCTGTTACAAGGGCTATCGTTATAAGGGCTCCTACAAGGGAGTAATTGTTTAATCCATACATCAACGGCATAAGAGAAATAATTGCTGTAATAATCGAAAGAACAAACAAGGCGTTAAAAACGCTATCTTTCTTCAAAGAAATCAACGAAAGCAACAAGATAACAACAGTAAGTATGGCTGTAATAAGTGGAGTAAAATTTGCATATCCAAACGGTATAAGGCTAAAGTATGAAAATGTTTCTCTTACTCTTTCTGTTGGAGATGGAGCAAAAGTACAAACTGCTCCCAGTGGTAATGCTTCTAACACTATTGTTAAAGCCGGAAAAACCACTAAGCTGATTTTTTTCATGTTGTGTACCTCCGTCTACAAATCAGAATTTTCCGAAACTTACTTTATGCTGTTAAATACTATAAATTCATCCCACAATTCATCATAATTATCAAATTCATAATATGTGTCCTCAACTTCAAAATATTTTCCTGGACTAATTGTCAGCGTTTCATCTGTTGCAAAATAGATTGTGTAATAAGAAACAGCTCCACTTGATAATGCTTTGTTTTCATCTACTATGTCACCAAGTTTCACTTGATTCAATAAATCTATAAACTCAACAACTTCTTTATCTGAAAAAAAATACGAATAATTACCGTCTTTCCCACCTGTAGTTCCTGTAAGTTCGATTTGTTTGATTTCCGACGCATCAATGCTCTCCAAGTCCTTATTCACATCTTGTTTTCCGCATCCTAACAATGTACCTGTAAGTGAAATAAGTATGAGTAAAACTATTCCAATTTTTTTCATTTACATAACCCTCCATTTACATTTCAGTTTGACAACTTCTAGCTCGACAAGCTGAGATTTTAATCATTTTCTTCGTTTCACTTGCAACGTTTCTTTTTTAGCAATGAACCCATCAGCATACCAATTGCTGAGATTATTACTCCAGCAACAACAAGTCCCCACTCCGGAGCATTCAGCTTGTTAAAAGCAATGTTATTTGCCATTGCGAATGTGCCGTATTCAGCAAGCATATACATCACTCCAAAAAATAGAGTAAGTGCCCATTTTCCTTTTGCCCAAAAATCATTTTTACCGATTATGAAGGAAACGATAAATGTTGTTACAGGAAGAAGAATCCATAAGTATACTAAACTATATCCCATCGCATCACTTCCACTTATAAAGAACCAGAACGCAATCATAGCAATTGCCCATACAAGCATATAGGACAGGATTGTAATAATTTTGTTTCTGTTGGTATTGCTTTTTACAACATTTGTACTTTCTTCAAGATATTCATAATAAGTTTTCATTGTCTGTTCTCCCTTCAATAAATAGTCAAGAGAGACTTCGTAGCAATCGCTCATTTTAATGACACTGATGATATCCGGGTATGATTTTTCATTTTCCCAATTTGAGATGGTTTGACGACTCACTCCCAACAATTCGGCAACATGCTCCTGTGTCAGCTTCTTTTCAAGTCTGGCTGACTTGATTTTACTTCCAATATCATGTTCCATGCCACTACACCTCCCTTGCACTTTTAGTGTAGGAAAAACTACCTTTGTTGTCTACCAAACGACTTTGACATTACTTAAAATGCGTGTCAAAATCCTTTGACATCTCATTGTAAAATTCAAATTTTCCAGCTCGACAAGCTGGGGTTTGTCGCTTCAAGGGTTATTCTTTTCTAAATAAATTAAATATCACTTGAATAACCAATGCTATGGCACACCCTATCGCTGCTCCAGCTATCACAATGAAAAAACATTCATCTATGCGAAATCTATTTGCTGTAAAAGACCAAATTCCCGCTATGGTTGCAAATATTAGCGCAAATCCCAAATACAGAGAATACATTGTTTTTTTGTTGGTCATACTAACAGGCTCTATACCTTTGAGGATATAGTCTGTTGTGACTTCAAAGAGTTCGCTCATGATAATAATTTTTTCTATATCGGGTGTACTTTGTTCACTTTCCCATTTGGAAACTGCTTGTCTTGATACCCCCACTTTGTCCGCAAGTTCTTCTTGAGAAAGTCCTTTATTTTTTCTCAAACATTTTATTCTATCTGCTATATTCATAGTTAGACTCCTTTCTTGTTTGGTGAAATTATAGCAAAACTATTGGTTGCATAACCACCATTTAGAAATGGAAATTCGTCAACTGACAGTTGCAACTGTGTTTTTCATCAAATTCCGATTTTAATGTCTCTATTATACCATAATGATACCATTATGAAAAATGAAAAAAGAGTCCACCCACGATATGGGTGTCAATCAAACAAAGACACTCCTTTACATAGTTTCCACTTTTCAAAAAATTAAAAAAATTTGTGTTTTTGAAAGTGACATCTTGCATATACTATTAGCAAACAGTATACTAAGTACAACGAAGCAGTTTCGAGAAATGAAAAAAATCCAATTTTTGAAAGTGGGTGACTATATGAAAACAATCACGAGAACTAAATATCTCGATAGAATCATTGAACTGAATGGCACTCCTGACATCAAGATCATCACGGGTATTCGTCGTTCTGGTAAGTCCAAGCTGATGCAAGCGTATATTGAGTATCTGAAAAGCAACTTTGAAAACATCAATATTATCTTCATTGACTTCATGGATTTAGCATATGAAGAAATCATGGAATACCATGCCTTACACGCATATGTGGAAGAACATTATCAGGAAGGTAAAACGAACTACCTGTTTGTAGATGAGGTTCAAATGTGTCCTAATTTTGAGCTGGCAATTAATAGCCTGTACTCTAAGGGAATTTACGACATCTATGTAACAGGCTCCAATGCTTTCCTGTTGAGTGCAGATCTGGCAACCCTGTTTACCGGACGCTATATTGAAATTCATGTGTTTCCTTTCAGTTTCCAGGAATATTGCCAATATTATGATGATGTTAGTGATAAAGATAAACTCTTTGATGATTACACAATCAAAGGCGGTTTAGCAGGTTCTTACGCTTACAGAACTGAAAAAGACAGAACAAACTATATCAAAGAGGTCTACGAAACTATTGTTACAAGGGATTTGGTGCAGAAATATGCTCTCCCGGACACTTTGGTTTTACAACGTCTGAGCGAATTCCTTATGGATAATATCAGCAACCTGACTTCTCCGAATAAGGTCAGTCAGCTACTGACAGCAAATGAGACTCCAACCAATCATGTAACCGTTGGCAAGTACATTAAGTATTTGTGCAATGCTTTTGTATTTTATGATATTAAGAGATACGACATCCGAGGTAAGAAATACCTTGAAAGCTCTGAAAAGTTCTATTTGTGTGACAGCGGTATTCGATATGCAATACTGGGAAGCAGAAATATGGATTATGGCAGAGTATATGAAAACATCGTTTGCATCGAGCTTCTTCGCCGTGGATACAATGTCTATGTTGGCAAGCTCTATCAAAAGGAAATCGACTTTGTTGCTCAGCGAGGCAGCGAGAAGTTTTATATTCAGGTCAGCGACAACATTTCCGGGCAGGAGACATTTGAGAGAGAATGCTCTCCTCTCCTTCAGATCCGAGATGCTTATCCGAAAATGATTATTGCCAGAACCAAACATCCAAAATATAGCTATGAAGGAATCGAAATTCACGATATAGCCGATTGGTTACTACAAGAATAAGCAGGGCGAAATATCTCCGTCATTCTCTTTTGAATGATGGAGATATTTTTGTTATGCAATCTTTAATGGCTCTATAAAATGCATAGACATCTCCTTGTCCATTTTTGATTTTTACGATTACATAATCTAGAAATTATAGTGCTATTTTTTTCCATTTTCTAATCTTAGTTCTAAATGTTCCGAATGGAGCAACTGTGTTAACATGTATGAACTTGTATACTTCCCAGACAGCTGTCTTAGTTGCTTCGTCAGCCCATTTTCTCATATGTGGTTTAAATAATTCTTCCTCACTTAGCGAATCGATCATTGCATAAATAGAATTAATATTATCTTTCAACATATCTTTCAATTCCTGCAGTGACAGATACGCATATGTATCTGTGAACCATTGATATAATTCACCAAGCTGATTCCATTTAAAATCATCTGAAGGAGTTTTGACATGAAGACCTTTTCTTTCATCTGCTTCCCATTTAAGGACGAGCGTTGTCCATCCAACTTGGTAAGCAAGATTTTCTGCCGGAGTTCGGTCAACTTCATCAACCCTCTTATCCTTTAAAGATTCTGGAATATCATTAAATTCCAAAATATACTTTGCAAAGCTTTTATTTATCTCTTTTTTAAGTTCGTCTTTATTCTCGTATGTTCTCAATAGTTTATCTCCTTAAATTCAAAGTTGTCAAATTACTCACCTTCTTGAACTATCGTTCAAGAAGTATCCCTCGCTCTGCTCGGTCAATTCTGATTTTTAATTCTCTGCGACATCCCGATAAGCTGGAAGTTATGAACTCAAGCTCGTTACCAGTGACGAATATCTTTCTGTCTTATTTATAATATCTTCCTCAGTAACACCATAATAACCGTATAAATCTCTGGCTATTTTCTTAAACTTTTTCATTACAGCTTTATTTCCTGAATAAGACATTCCAAATATATTCCAAGTATAATCTATTTCCATTGTAAGAAAATTATCATTAATTTCTATTTTATACAAATGAAAATCCATAGAAATTACACTATCGGGCATTTCGGCAATCATTTCACTCCGAGTCTTTATTTTACCCAAATACTCTTTAACAGATGCTTCATTAAAATAATCTGGTAATGGAATATCCTTCATTTCTCCCAAAAGTTCTGGTTCATGTTGCAAAATCAAACCTTCTTTTAGGCATTTTATTTGTTCAATATATTCTCTATCAACTGAAGCAGTTTCTGTCAATGCGTATTTTTCTTTTGCATACTGCACTGTTTCAGAAAGAGAATGCGGATTTGCCACTATTGTCTTCTCTACTTTTTTTCTCTTATATCTATATATGCTATTTTTAATCCTAAGCTTTAATGGTTGTTTTTTTGAATGTCCAGCTATAAAAACGCTTGTAGGACCATCTGCACCACCTATGATTGAAACCCCATTTTTACTTTTTTGTTCCATTCATCTTTTCCTCCCAAATCCCGAATTATTTATTGCCCTTTTATAACGGTTGCATCATTTCAAGGATGATGCATCCGGGTCTCTGAAATAAAACGCTCTGCTTTCCCCGAATCCATCAGCCCTGAAATCGAAATACTGTGGTTCAGACAAGCACTCCACATGATTTTCAATCAGGATTTTGTAGGCAGAATCTATGTCGTCCGTGTAGAAGCATACTTCTGAGATAGATGTCGTAAACAAATCTGATTGCATTTGATTTACTTTATTGTCTACAAACTGAATCAGCTCAACTGGCGGTGCCTCAATAGCCTTGGAACCATTCAAATAAGCAACTCTTGCTTTGCAATTTGCCCTACGAAACATTTTATCTGTTTCTTCGCCTTCCATAAAAATTTCTCCTTGAAATTCAAGTCCAAGGATGTCTCTGTAGAAAGCAATCGAGCGATCCAAGTCAGAAACCGTTAATCCAACGTGATAAATTCTTCCGACCATCTTTATATCCTCCTGTTGAAATTTCCGTTTTTTTATTCCCTCACAAACAAACTGGAGGTGTACTTATGCACAGGCAATCAAGCATCCCGTTTAATCAAAGCGGCATCGGAGTCCGGGCAATCACAATGACTGCCAAAACAGCGCCCGCAAACGTTGCTGCGCCGATAACTGCCGCCGTTTTTTGCTGAGGTTCTTCTTTACTGCCTTACAGATTAGCATGGCACAAACCACGCAAACAGCCGCTGCCGCAAGCGCAATGACCAGCGTCTCCCATAACCATGAAAGTTCGTATAATATTCTCATTCGCTCACCATACCTTTCTCTGGCAAACTGGAAGTTATCTCCCTGACATTGATTTTCCAACAACATAAACTCCAACCAACATCTCGGCAATAGATAGTCCCAATAATAATCCTGAGATAAAATCTTTAACATTAGAACCAGATTAGCTAACTCCCCCTAAAAGATATATCACAATACCTGCTAACAAAAATGGGAGAAATTCTTTTCTCTATTTCTAATCATAATATTAAAATATTTTTACTTTATACTAACAGAATCACATGTTTTATATACATGTTTCCAAAATGCATTTAAATTTTCTTCTTTCATTTTTATAAATAGACGTGAGAAAACATACAATACAAAAAATCCAATCACCGTTCCAGTAAAATTAAAAATAACATCATTAATATCAATTATCCTATACGAAAAGCCTTTTGTCAAAAAATGTTTCTAGATACTGTATTGTCTCTATTCCCAGACCAAAACATAATCCTAATAATAGTATTTTCTTAATGTTGTTTATCTTTGTTATAAATGGAATTCCAATTCCTAATGGAATAGTCATAATAAGATTCAATATGTCAGTTCTATTAATACCATTATGAAATGGAATAATGTTTATACTTTCTTTAATATTTGCAGGCAGACCAATCATAACAATCGGAAATAATGTCAGCTTAGCAATACACATAAAATAGCAAAACATAATTGTACTGAATACGTAATATATTTTCTCTTTTTTGTATTTCTTATGAATAAATATACAAATTAATATGTAAATTACTATTACGATAATAATTGTCAATCCATCAAAGTCAATTAACATATTCATCCTCTCTTTCATTAACACTTGCATAACCTTTTTGACAGTTATGCAAGTATATATATATTGTTCTTTGCTTAATTGTAAATTGTTCCGCTACCTTTTATGTTATGTCCATCATCTTCTACTTTATATATCCGTAAATAATACTTTGATGATTTTCATCTGCTGTATGTTAACTTCCAGTATTTTTACAACTCGTTTTAAAGGAGCACCAATTTCTGCTGTTAACTTCTCCTTTAACGGTTGTATTTACGAGTAAATATAGTATTGCATAAACCTGCATTTTTTCAATCAAAAACGCAGGGTTTTGGGCGAAGCTGGCATCTCACTTAAACGATATTGATGATACGGCTCGTCAAAGAATGGAAATGCTTCCTATTGACATTTCAGTTATCGGGAGTAAACTATAATTAGTTTATTAGCGATAAACTGAAAGGAGAAATCTTTATGGCTGAGATGAAGATGGGCGTAGTGGAATCCCACTTTGCCGATATTATTTGGGCGAATGAGCCTTTGCACTCCAGAGAATTGGTAAAGCTCTGTGAAAAAGAACTGAACTGGAATCGCTCCACCACCTATACGATATTACGCAAGCTTTGTGAGCGTGGTATCTTCCAGAATAATGGTGGCATCGTTTCCTCTGTTCTGTCTAAAAATGATTTCTATGCCGTTCAGAGCGAGCAGTTCGTTGACGAAACCTTTGAAGGTTCCCTTCCTGCTTTCATTGCGGCTTTTACACAAAGGAAGGGTATTTCTCAACAGGAAGCTGCGGAGATTCGACGCATGATTGATGCAGCCGCCGGAAAGGAGTAATCTATGAGTTCATTCTTTTTGAAAATTGTAAATATGAGTATCGCCGCATCTTGGCTGATCCTTGCGGTCGTACTTTTGCGTGTGGTTTTGAAAAAGGCACCTAAGTGGATCCATGTCCTACTGTGGGGTATCGTAGCTTTCCGATTGATTTGCCCATTCAGTTTTGAAAGCGCATTGAGCTTGATTCCAAGTGCCGAGACCATCAGTCCTGAAATCATGATGGACTGGACACCAGAAATCTCCACAGGCGTAAGCTCTATCGACAAGGTAGTGAATCCAATTATTACGGACACCTTTGCTCCAGAGCCAATTGCAAGCGCAAATCCACTTCAGCTTTTGATTCCTGTGCTGGCAATCGTATGGGCAATAGGCATCATAGCCATGCTCGTTTATGCTGCCTTCAGCTATTTCCGTTTGCAAAAGAAAGTCTGTGCATCCCTTTCTGTGCGAGATAATATTTGGATTTGTGACGATATTCAAACACCTTTTATTCTTGGTTGCTTCAAACCGAACATCTACATTCCTTCCGGAACAGATGAAGCACAGTTGCCCTATATCATTGCCCATGAGAATGCTCATCTGAAACGCTGTGACCATTTGTGGAAACCGTTGGGGTATTTAGTGTTGGCAATCCATTGGTTCAATCCTCTTGTATGGATTGCGTATATTTTACTTTGCCGAGATATTGAACTTGCCTGCGATGAAAAAGTTATTCGTGAACTGAATCAAAACGAGTCTATTTCTTATTCAGAAGCTCTGCTTTCTTGTAGCGTGAATAGAAGAACAGTTATGGTTTGTCCACTTGCCTTTGGAGAGGTTGGCGTCAAAGAAAGGGTGAAAAATGTGCTGAATTACAAGAAACCTGCATTTTGGATTGTTGCTATTGCTGTGGTTTCAAGTATTGTTCTTGGGGTATGTTTCCTGACAAATCCGAGTTCATTCCCAGTGAAACTTGATTCTGTTCAAATTTCCAAAGCAAGCACCATGGACTTTAGAACAAATAGCGGACCGACCACATTCCAATTAAACGTATCGGAAATTGACGAGTTGAGCAGTCGTATTAAACACTTAAAGATTGGTCAAAAAGACCAATCTTTGCAGGGGCATACACCTTTCTATTCCCTTAATGTGGATACCAGGGAAAACGACAGAATCACATTCAGCGGTTTTGATTCCAACGGAAATCAGTCAGCAATTCTGTATGAGAATGTGTATTACCGAATAACTGACTCTGACTTTATCAGCTATTTACAACGCATCTGTGCCGGGAAAACCAGAACAGAAGCGATTGACGAAACCAATGTTGATACAGCAATCCATAATGCAATCATGGAACATAACAAAGATAGATACTATAAAGGTGTTTTTGCCTGCGAAAGCCATACTGTATTGGCTACGGAAGCAGGTAGGTCTGCAAACTCTGAGGAGATTGAGACATTGACCATATATGCTCTCACTCTTTATGAGGAATATAATTTGTCCGAAGAAGGGATTGAAAGTGTCAGTGGAGGTTGTGTTCCTGTTGCCTTAACTTTCAATGTGGCAGAGAATGGATATGAACTATCTGAATATTGGGAGCCGGGAGATGGCAGCCAATACTCTGATGATATTCGTAAAAAGTTCCCGGAGGATATATTAGATGAAGTCTGGAATCCTCAGGATTATGTGGATGCAATGACAGCAGAAAATAAACAAAAGGCACTCGAATTTTCGGCACAAAAAGGAGATTTCAAAGAATAGCTAACAGACAGAACGCCAACCGACCTTACCAACGCAGAGATAAAGGGGCGAGATAAATCGCCCCCAAATTTTCAAAAATACTTAAACTATTTCCGTATCAGTGTTATTATAATTATACAAAAAGAAAGCCCCCACTCCAAAGGTGGATGCAGAGGATCTTATAAATTTCGTCCTTGATATTGAATTGTTACCACGTAAACGGTTTTGCGTGGTTCGTCAATGCGGAATATGGCAATATAGTTATCAATCAACAACTGCCGATAGCCTTTGCCGGCATATCTGCCCTCGCTTCGTTCTTGATGGGACTGTGGAAAAGTATCCAGCTTAAAATAGATTTTTTAATTCGCTCAATCTGCCTTTGGCATTTTCAGGAGCCAATTTCTCATTTGCAATATATTCGTAAATATGATCTAATTCACGAATTGCCTTAGGGTTGATTTTTACCTTGTATTTATCCAAAATGTTTTTTATCCAATTCTGCAAAAACTATCTCAGCGTCAACTGCTTCTGCTCCGTTGGCAATTTCCTGTTCTGATTCAAATATGGCTTGGTCGATGCGGTTCATTCTTGCAAATTTATCATATAATTCACTACTCATTACAACCAAGTCGCTATATCCGTTTTTTGTAATAAAAATAGGCTCCTGTTCCTTGTGTGCGATATTAGAAATCTCAGTTGTATTGCGTAAATCCTTAATAGGCATAATAAGCGGCATAATGTTTCACTCCTTTTTTGACATGATTATAGCATAATTATGCCTCAGAAAGCAATATAAAATTTCATTTTAGGCATATAAATAAAGTCATTCTTTTATATTGACTTTAACAATGTTTAATGTTATATTTAATTATATTAAAGGAGGTGGCTGAATGGCTTTACAAGTGGTTCCTGAATGGATTGTAAACTTAGATGACGAAGATGTTGTATTTATTAAACGATTTCTTTTGGCATCTGGTTCACTCAAAGCAATGGCAAAGCAATATGATGTAACCTACCCAACAGTTCGATTAAGGCTGGACAAGCTTATTCAAAAAATTCAAGTCAATGACAGCACTGAAAGCGAGCCATATATTGCTTTGATAAAAAGGCTTGCTATAAATGATAGGTTGGATTTTGATACAGCCAAAATACTGATTGGGGAATACAAGAAAATTAGAAAAGAGGTAGCAACAGATGAGTAGAACTCCGATAAACTTACTGATTTTTCTACTGTTTATAGCAGGCGTAGTTTTATTACAAGTGATTTTGTCGAAGAAGGATAATAAATGGTTAGGACGAATTTTGCCTATTCTTTCGTTTCTTTTTTCTCTGATTTATCCTTTGAATATGATTGTTCCGACAGAGGGAGCTGATTTTGGATTTGTCTTATCAATGCTGTTAGTTTGGCTTATGGCAAATATTCCAACCATCGTCCTCAGCGTGATTTACATTGCTTGCAGAGAAAAATTTAAGAAGAATAAGCAACTTAACAAAATGAATATTCAAGATTTAGGGTAATGCTCTAACATCAAAAGCATTATAAGAGAAACATGTCTCAATTATACCACAATGATACTATTATAAAAAATTTAAAATCCCGGAAATCCGCTTACCTGCAGATTCCGGGATTTTATAATTACATATGATGTGCCACATCTATTCTGATAAGTGCCTTCCTGAGTGCAAACTCTGCTCTCTTCACATCAATCTCTGCTGTGTGATTTGAAAGGCGCTGCTCTGCCCGCTCCTTTGCGGCCTGTGCGCGGTCTATGTCTATCTCATCAGGCCACTCTGCAAGCTCTGCGAGAAATGTGACCTTGTCTCCAAGTATCTCCGCAAAGCCTGAATGGATTGCGGCTATTTTCTCCTCATCGCCATTATGGATAGTCACGATTCCCGGTGCAAGCACTGTCGTGAGCGGTATATGGTTTTTGTATACACCAATCTCTCCGTTTTGGGTATTGAACTCGAGGAAGTCTGTCTCTCCCTTGTAGAACACCCTGTCCGGTGTGATTATTTCTATGTCAAAAATGTTATCTGCCATGAAATCACCTCACATTACTGCATCTTGGCACGGACTTCATCTATGCTTCCAACGTTTAAGAAATAGCTCTCCGGTACATCATCATGCTTTCCTTCGAGTATCTCCTTAAAGCCTCTGATGGTTTCGGCGATAGGCACATATTTGCCCTCGAGTCCTGTAAACTGTCCTGCTACGAAGAATGGCTGTGACAGGAAACGCTGCACCTTACGTGCACGGCTTACTACGAGCTTATCCTCCTCTGAGACTCATCCATACCGAGGATTGCGATGATATCCTGCAGCTCCTTGTACTTCTGGAGTATCTCCTGGACAGCGTGTGCCACCTCAAAATGCTCCTGTCCCACGATACGCGGATCAAGGATACGCGATGTGGATGCCAGCGGGTCTACAGCCGGATAAATACCAAGCTCTGCGATAGAACGCTCAAGTACTGTCGTGGCATCGAGGTGTGCGAAGGTAGTTGCCGGTGCCGGGTCTGTAAGGTCATCTGCAGGCACATATACGGCCTGAACCGATGTGATTGAACCGTTCTTTGTTGATGTGATACGCTCCTGAAGAGCTCCCATCTCTGTCTGCAGTGTCGGCTGGTAACCAACGGCTGAAGCATACGTCCTAAAAGCGCTGATACCTCTGAACCTGCCTGTGTGAAACGGAAGATATTGTCCACAAAGAGAAGCACATCCTTGCCGCCTCTGTCACGGAAATACTCTGCCATTGTAAGTCCTGCCAGGGCAACTCTCATACGTGCTCCGGGTGGCTCGTTCATCTGTCCGAACACCATGGTGGTCTTGTCGATAACACCTGACTCCTTCATCTCGTAGTACAGGTCATTTCCCTCTCGTGTACGCTCTCCTACACCGGTAAATACTGAGTATCCACCATGCTGTGTAGCGATGTTGTGGATAAGCTCCTGGATGAGCACCGTCTTTCCTACTCCGGCACCTCCGAAGAGTCCGATTTTTCCACCCTTCTGGTATGGGCAGAGTAAATCTACAACCTTTATTCCTGTCTCAAGCATCTCCTGCGATGTAGCCTGCTCCTCAAAGCTAGGCGCAGGTCTGTGGATTGCCCATTTCTCCTCTGTCTGTGGAGGCTCAACCTCATCGATAGGCTCTCCGAGCACATTGAACATTCTTCCAAGTGTATTCTCCCCCACCGGCACAGAAATAGGTGCTCCTGTTGCGATAGCGTCCATGCCGCGGACGAGACCATCAGTAGGTCCCATGGCGATACATCTGACTGTATCGTCGCCCAGATGCTGTGCAACCTCAACGACCAGCTTTCCGCCGTTTTTCAGCGGCACCTCGACTGCATCGTTTATCTCAGGCAGATTACCCTCTGAAAACTTGATATCCAGAACGGCACTGATAACCTGTATGATTTTACCTACATTTTATCTGCCATTTATAGTTTCTCCTTCTTTTTTAATTCATA
>ENA-OQBT01000242-OQBT01000242.1-human-gut-metagenome-genome-assembly--contig:-NODE-242-length-37614-cov-9.649719_pt1 | contig 37614 bp, 38 predicted proteins | sample MGYA00242749_ERZ504557 | MGnify/ENA primary metagenome ERZ504557 (study PRJEB26092, sample SAMD00036243) | human gut metagenome | host: Homo sapiens | study: EMG produced TPA metagenomics assembly of... | reverse complement strand
TATGAAGGCGAACGATTTTCTTTTTAAATTCAGGTGTGTAACTTTGTGACATAATACTTCCTCTTTTCTCTGTAAGATGATTATATCTTATTAGCCACTTCTGTTACAACTTTATTATAGCACTTCACATGACATTTTTATTTCTGGCATACTTCGGTTTTTTCGGGCGGCTGTTCATGGTAAGCCTTTCTGTTTGCGTAAGAATGATATTGTTTTCAAATGCAGAGTCCATAAAAGGTGCAATATCCTTTGCTGTCCCCCAACGGGCAGAACCATATTCCACTCCCTGACGGAACTTCTTTGCATTCTTACCTTTCACATAGACAATCCCTTTTAATAAAACTGCACCTGCAAGTCCCACTCCTATATCAGAAAATACCGGACTTGGCAACATATTTTCAAATGCCAGTGATATATGCAGCACCAAAACACTCAATCGTTCCAGTAGGGAATTTCCCTGACAATACCGATAAAGCCATGCCAGTTTATTCACTGCATAAAATACAAACACATAGGGCAGGTTGGTAAGAAACAGCTTCTTTCTATCTACTTCTGACAGTGTTCCACTTATATCCTGCCACAGTTTTTTCCATACTTTTTGGAATGGATTTTCTCTTTTCTGTTTTTTCTTTTTTATCGTGCAGTATCCCTCTCCTTCCTCTTTGTTTTCTGCCTTTCTGGCTGCTGTGCCTGCCGTTCTTTTACTTTGGAAAGTTTTTTCCGTATCGATATTTTTTTACTTTTCTTCATGCTCCAGCCTGTATATTCCTTAAATGCTGCGGTCATAGAATCTACATCTCTGGCTTTAAAAAACACATAATAACGGGGCGGTTCGGAAGAACGGTCTTTTTTCAGGCAATAGTCCACATTATATTTTCTGGCATACTTTTCAAAGGATTTAATATTTCCGTCTGTAATCTCAATGTTGGAAAGTTCACAGTTCTGCTCCTTGAGTTTCTCCATGCTTTGTTTTCCTTTATAAACTGCCAAATTTTTTTCTTCCTTAGATACCCCTTTCTTTTGCTTCCTCTGGGATTTCTGCTGTTCCAGCTTTGTCAAAGTTTTTAATAATGCACTTTTTAAAATCTGTGCAGAAATTTTTCCTCCACGAATACACAGGGACACAACTTTCTCATTGACTTCGTCCTGCATAGGCTGTTTCTTCCTTTCCTGATTTCTTCTTTCTCATGTCCTGTAAAATTTTCTGCAAACAGTATCCAATACAAGGAGAATGTTTTCCATAAGGGCAACCCACACATTGTCCTGCTTTTTTCGTATCTTTCTCTGGCTGTTTTGGAAGAAGATAATAGCACTGTTTTCTGGTGCAGCCATTTTTTCGTCTGCTCCAAAAATAGCAGTCCTCACACACCAAAGGTTTGTCCTCTGCGTATTTTCTCTTATCCGCTTTCTCCATTTTCCTGATCCTTCCTTTTCTTTTGCAACATTTCTTCCATCTGGCGATCCGCCTGACCACCTACACGGACACAACAATATAAGCCAAATGTCAAAATAACAGCAACTCCAAAAATTATTTTTCCTACCATGTTTTCTGCTCCTTTAAAAAGAGGCAGCCACAGATTTTCCGTGACCGCCTTTCCAGTTATGGGAAACTCCCATGTTATTTTTTCCTTTTCTTAATCCAGTAATAAGAAGAACCTGCCAGTAACACTGCCATTGCAGATAACAGCACCCACAATTCTACATGGCTGGTATCTCCTGTTTTAGGGGCATTTCCTGTCGGTTTTGATTCCTGTGGCTGTTCCACATTTTCAGAAGGCTTCCTCTCATCTTTCATCACAACCTTCTGGATTTCCCCTGTATCTTTTACTTCAAAAATAATATCTTCTGCTACCAGATACCCGTCCGGTGCAGACACTTCATGAAGCGTATACTTTCCGATTGGAAGCATCTCAATATAGTGAGGTTTCTCACCAGACGTCCAGCTTTCTACTTCATTTCCTTCCTGATCCAAAATCGTTAATTTTGCGCCGGGAAGCTCTTTTCCTGAAATGTCCGTTTTAGAAATTTCGACTTTCGTAATATCATCTTTCATTTCCACTTTCTGGACTTCTCCTGTATCTTCAACAGTAAAAGAGATACTTTCTGCTGTTACATAACCATCTGCCGGAAGTGTTTCTTCCAGCACATACGTATGCCCTGCCACCAATTCTCTGATAATATGTGGTTCTTTTGCAGAAACCCATTCGTCAATGACCTTTCCCTGCTCATCTTTTACCTGAAGTTTTGCACCTTCTACCTCTTTTCCATCTGTCAGAGAAGTTTTCGTAAATTCTACCACTGTCGGTACATTCTCAAAAGTAAATTCATAAGATACACACGCTTCCTCACTGTTTTCCGGATCAAAAGTAAATTCTTTTCTCTCTCCAGTCATAGAAAAGCCCGGTGCCGGAGCTGTTTCTTTGATATAATAAGTATATCCCACTGGTAAATCTACCTCGAAACGCAGCATTCCCTGTGCATTTGTTGCCTGTTCCTCAATGACGGTATCTGCCTTCATGATTACGTTTCCCTGTGCATTTTTTATGTCTTCCTTGACACAGAGGGCAAATACTGCACCCTGAAGCATACGGTCTGCATCTTTTTCTTTCTTCCGCACAGTCACTTCTGCTTTCTGGCGTTTATTCTGCCAGTCTGTGGAATATGTAATTTCTGCTGTTTCCTGATCACGGTACAACAGGTCAATTTCTCTGGCTTCTTGATCCAGTACAAATCCATGTGCTGTTTCCTTTTCCTTTACATAGTATTTTCCAAGTGGCAAACCGGAAATTCTTGCAACACCTGTGTGATCTGTGGTAATCTCCGCTACCAATTCATCTTTTTTATAATAATCCTTGCTTTCCCCATCTGCCGCCGGAATATCTTCCCTCGCATACACTGCAAAAGTAACTTCTTTCAATGAGCCTGACAGGTATTCAAATACATGGGAAATCCAGCCTCCAATCTGCTCAAAGACTGATACCTTTTCTAAAAATTCACCTTTTTTGTTAATCAGAATACTTCCCGTCGGCACATCATCTTTCATTTCCACTTTCTGAATTTCCTCCGTGTCTTTCACAGTAAAGGAAACTTCCTCTTCCCTCAGATAACCATACGGGGCAGTTTCCTCTCTTAAAGTATACGTTTCTCCAACTTTTAGTCCACGAATGACATGCGCTTCCCCTTTAACCGATTTCCAACTGTCTACCATTTCCCCATTTTTATCAAGCACCACAAGGGTTGCCCCGGAAAGCTCGACTCCTGTTGCAGTATCGACTTTAGTAATGGAAACTTTTGTCGGCTGATTTAAAAAATTCTGATGTAAGTTCTACCACATCAATGTCCTGTCCCTGATAGGAAAAATCGACATCAAGCACTTGCTCCGAAGATACATAGCCCGCTGGCGCTTCCAGTTCCTTCACATAATATTTTCCAAATGGCAGATCAAAAGAAAATGTTGCCTTTCCATCTTCCCCTGTTTCAGCTTTCCCAATCAGTGTATCCGCTTTTACTAAAGTCTGATTTCCCACCTGAATATCTTCTTTCGCATACAATCCAAAGACTGCACCTTTTATTTCTTTTTTTGTTTCTGCATCTCGCTTTACTACGGAAATTTTTGCTTTCTGGCGTTCATTTTTTAACAGGACTTCCTGCTCAATTACAGGAGTGTTCTGATCTTCATATTTGAATGTCACATTCTGCGGCTCTGGATTTTTCACAAATCCTTCGGGTGCTGTGATCTCTACCAGTTCATACGTTCCAAGTGGTAAATCTGACACACTTGCCTTTCCTTCCCAATCTGTTGTCAGGGTAGCAACCTTCGTTCCCTCTGCATACTCCAGTATCCGGTTCCCCTGCTCGTCCTTCTGCGCATCTGCAGTATAAATATCCTCTGCCGCATACAAATCAAAAACTGCACCGGAAAGATTGATTTCCTGATAAGAAAAATCTTTGTCAAAGGATTCTAAGATTTCTCCTTTTTTTACAATCTGCAATTCTCCTTTTACCGGGTGATTTTCATATACCACTTCAATCAGGACATCTCCCGAAACACTGTCCATCTGATACGCTGTATCAGATGCTACCGAAACTTCATAATAATTTTCATTCAGAGTATAGCCGTCTGGTGCTGTGACTTCCTCAATACGGTAATGTCCTGCGTCCAAATTCTGAGGAAGAATTAAGTACCCAGTTTCATCTGTAAAATAAGACTTATGCACTACCGTTGTAGGATAGGTGGTAACCTGTTCCACATATTTTTTTCTGTCCAAATCATATACCTTAAACTCTGTCCCCTTTTTGAGTACAGGCTTTTTACTTTCATCGTCCTTTTTTACGATTTTTAACTTTGCCTCAAACTCTTTATCCAGAAGAACTCTCCAGATTTGCGGTGTATCCGGCTTATGCTCTGTAATACGGACAATAAAGTCTTTTACAGGCTTATAGTTTGGCGGTGTTGTTGTTTCCCTGACCACATACGTTCCATACGGGAGTGGGATACTGCAAGCATACCCTCTTTCATCTGTAAATAACTCTGTTGCTCCATTCTCTCCAATTACCACGGGAGTTGCAGAAGCAAAATCATAACTTCCATCTTCTTTTTTCTTTAAAGAAGATTCCAAATATGCCTGAAAACCTGCTCCTTTTAAGAGTTCTGCGTCTGTATTCCCATTATTTCCGGCTTTAATTAACTGAAACGGCTGTTTTTTCACCTGTTCCTTTACATTGCAAACTCTCTTTACAATGGCAACCGTATCGCCTTCATCATCGCATACCACATCATGCTCAGTTTCATCTAAGAGATAACCCGCCGGAGGCGTAATCTCCTTGATGTAATAACTTCCTAAATATAAATCCTTTACTTCTGCTTTGCCTTTATCATCAGTTTTTAAAGTCGCTACCTGTTCGTCCTTCTGATATAAGACTCCAGTTTTCCCATCTGGATGCACGATATTTTCACGGGCATACAGTCCATACACCGCTCCTTTTAAAGACGCATCTCCCTGTGGTGTTTTTCCTGTTTCGGCGTCTTCTTTTTCCAAAATAATTTCTGCCTTTACCCTCTCATTTTGAAACGTATGAGAAAAAGAACAATGCTCTTCTCCTTCTGCATACTGAAAGTCAAAGAAGAACTTCTCGGTTTCCTTTTTTACATACTGAGCAGGCGCCTGCAATTCTTTGATATAATAAGAATATCCAATAGGAAGGTCTGCCTGATAACTGGCAGTTCCGTTTTCTCCCGTTGTAACTTTCTCAATCAAAGTATCTTTTTTCACCAGCAGATTTCCAGCCTTTCCATGTATATCTTCTGCCGTATATAACCCATAAATACCACCCGCCAGTGGATTTTTCGTGTCCTGATCCTCTTTTCTCACGGACACGCTTGCTTTCTGCCTATCGTTTACAAATGTTATGGTTTTAAAAACAACTTCCTCATTCTGCCCTGCATAGGATAACGTAACTGTCTGGGATTCTCCCTTGCATACGAAATTTTCAGGTGCTTTTACTTCCACCACTTTATAAGTACCAAGAGGAAGCTCCGAAAGTGTAACACTTCCATCTTCTCCTGTTTTTAGTCCTTTTTTCACCACAGCACCTTTTTTATAAGCAACTGTTCCATCTGCTCGGACAATCTCTTTTTCTGCATATACATCATATACAGCACCTTTTTGTTTCTCTTTTGTATAGGAAAAGGTTACACCTTCTTCCGTAACGTCTGCTCCTGTCAGAACTTCTCCCTCTTTATAAACGGTTAAGGAAGCAAGCTGTTCCTGATCCGCAACTTCTATCTGTACCGTCTTTCCTACTTCCAATTTCACACCATAATATTTTGTGTCTAACACATATCCCTGTGGTGCAGAAATTTCTTTTAAGTAAACGGTATCCTGTGTCTTTTCTATGGTAACGCTGGAAACACCATTTTTATCTGTTGCAGGCATTTCCACAATCAAATCTGTGCAATCTTTATCACGGTATACACCATATACCGCTCCTTCCATTTTTTTCTGGCTGCTCTGATCTTTTTTTATAAGTTCTATCTTTGCATTTTTCAGCCACTCTACGGAAAACTCAACATACTGTTCCTGTTCAACTCCTTCTCCGAATACAAATGCCAAGTCCTGCACACTGTCATTTGTTACCAGCTTATATGCGGAATAATCTTTTGTAATACTTCCCTGCATAGTCGCTGACCAAGAACCTTCCACATCTTCCGTCTGTGTAAGCGGCGCACTCAAATAAAACTTCGTTCCGCCCGAAAGTGTTACCCTTGCTCCGGCAGCGCTGTTTTTTCCAGTTGTAAGATTATGAAACACAACCCCTTTCGGAAGCTGCATGGTAATGGACTGCAAGGAATCTGCAGTAAATGTAATATCCTCTGTCCGCTGTTCCTGCCCTTCCTGATACGCTTTCACATGATTTTTAGAAAAAGACATGGAAACCTCTGGAATTTCCGGTTTTCCTACACAATAATTGTAAACTTCCATTGCCAAAGATTTTGCTGTTTCATTTGCTCCGTAAAAAGCATCCGCACTTCCGTAAGCATAAGCTGCAGCTATATGCGTAAGAATGAACTGCTTTCCCTCTGAAAAATCACTGTGGTGTTTTGCAAAATAGCTTTCTTTTCCTGCCGCTTCTGTCCCATAATAGCAGACCTTTGCAAGCGCTTGATTATCCTCAATTTTTGTAATTGTATAAGTACCTGTTCCCGGTCCCGGTAAAGACGGCTGGATACAATAAGCGGTGGCATGGACATTCCCATAAGAAATAAAATAAGGCTCTGTCACATAAGTACCCAGATCATAATCCTGATAACGATATAACGGACCTTTTGTGATTGTAACTGTCTGTGTTGCCCTTGCTGCCTGATCGGAAGCATTTGCTACAAAAGTAACTGTTTCTCCTTCTTTTATCTGAAAAAGATCAATCTCCTGTTCTTCTGCCTGTGACAGCACATCATAAAGACCTAACCCGGATTCTTCATCATAAGTATCCTGTTTCTTACTTTCCTCAAGTACCTGTGAAAATTCATCTTCTGTTAAAATCTGTTCCTCTTTTTGTGACGCATCTTCTTCCTCTTCTGAATTTTTCTCCTGTTTTCCATGCTCTTTTGACGGTGACGGATTTTCTTTTTCTTTATGCTCGGCAACTGTGATATTTCTAATCACATGGTAGTTCGGCGCTTCCCGAACCGGCTCTACAAAATACACTGCCTGATAAGTATCTGCATGGTCTGTATGAAAATCCTGCCCCTTCTGATTTTTCGCTTCATAAAATGTCACTTTTACTTGGTCAGAATGAAACTTCATGCCGGAAAAATCTGTCTTTATATCAAAGTCACTGCCTTTTTCCACTTCATAATCCTGCACAGTTACAATCTCATCTTCCTGAAGCTGAGCTTTTACCTGTTCCAGCGCAGGGTATTGCATTTCATAAGATTTTGGATTTGTTTCTCCTGCATACGCTGTCATCGGCTGCACAACAGAGGTTAAGATTGTAAGTGCCGAAAGTACACCTGAGAAAATTCTTTTTACTCTTTTTTTCATACTTTTCTCTGCCTCTTTTCTATATTTTACTGATCCTATATCTTTTATTTCTTTTTTCCAACTCACTCCCTTCTCTAAGTCCTGCCTGTTCTCTTTCCAAATCCGTTCCTACTCCAACTTTCCTTTCGCAGCGTTTTCTCTGATAAGGCAGGCAGAATGCCCACTCAATATCAGGTATCACTTTGGTCAGGCAATTCAATTTTCAAGGTACAAAAAAGGGATTTTTTTAAGATTTGTGTTATCCCTTCACTAATCGCATATTAGAAAAGGGATTTTTTAACTATTCGAGAAAAACTTTTTCATTTTTTTAAAGAAATGCCTTGGTCCTATGTCAAGATTTAGTACAAGTTAAAATGAGGTTTTCCTCATCTTAACCTGCCAGCTGCAATTCGTCTTGCTGAAGCCTACGATACAACTCTTCATAATCGTTTGGTGACATATAATCACAGTGACTATGAATTCGTTTCGTATTGTAGAATGCTTCCAAATATTCAAAAATCAAACGATATGCATGGTCATAATCTCGAATCTTAAACCGATTCAGCCATTCTCTCTTAATCAGGGAATGGAACGACTCAATACATGCGTTATCCCATGGATATGCTTTTTTAGAATAACTACACTGCATGGTTGCGGTTACACGTTTGTATTCTTTTGATACATATTGGCTTCCCCGGTCTGAATGCAGAATTAAAGGCTTATCGATATTGCGTCTTGCTTTGGCTTTCTTTATTGTTTCAATCACGCAGGATACCTCCAATGTTTTGGAAAGTGTCCAGGCAATGATTTTTCTGGAATATAAGTCCATGATACTGGTCAGATAAACAAATCCGTCTATCGTCCAGATATAAGTGATATCAGAACACCAAACAGCATTTGGACGTTCTGGATTAAACTGTTCATCAAGGTATATTTTTTAATTCGCTGCTGAAGTCAGAATCTTTGGTTGTGATAGTCCATGGCTTGACCCACTGGGCTTTGATGCCCATTTGCTTCATATACTTACCAACAGTACGTTCGGAGATGATTTCTCCTGATTTACGCAATTCCTTGGTAATTTTAGGGGCACCATAATTCTGTTTGGATTCATCGTAAATATCCTGAATTTTAGCTTTTACGGCTTTACGTCTTTTTTCCGTATTAGAAGGAACACGTTTTAGCCACGCATGATAACCAGAACGAGAAACGCCAAGATGTTTCAACATTCCGGAGACAGAAACTCGGCGCTTCGCCTTATGGGCAGTTTCTGCCATCTCCGTAACTTCGAGATAAATGGCTTCTGTCATTTTCCCAGAATGTTGATTGCTTTTTTTAATACTTCAAGGGCATCCTGTGCATCTCGTAATTCTCGTTTTAATCGTGCGATTTCTTTTGCTTCATCAGAAGCATAGTTACCGGAACCACAGCTTTCAATATCACCTGTTTCGCGCAGTTCTTTCTGCCAGCGTGATAATGTCTGCTGACTGATTCCTAAATTTGTAGCACAGCCCTGCAGTCCTAAGTTCTTGTGATCATGATAATACTGGACTGCATCCAGCTTAAATTGTTTGTCATAGTGCTTTGCCATAATGAGATCCTCCTTCAGTGCGGTACCTACATTGTACCATGATTTTTCTTATAAGGAATTCTCATTTTGACTTGTACTATTTATATTCTAACACCACCTCGTAATTTAAAGCAAAATATTTTATAATAATAAAAACACCTTACTCTAAAAATATATTTTTTTAATTTTATAATGCAAAAATTTTAAATCTATTTCAATTCAATATGAAACAATGAGGTAAAAGTATGGAAAAAGAGACTATTTTAAATGAATTAGACGAATTATTGATAGAAGGAAACTCAATACTATCTACAAAATGGACGGAATCAATGGGCATTTATACTTACGTAGATGAAGAAAATTACTATAGTTGGCGAACTAAAGTATTATCCTTTTTAAAATTATTTCTCTCTATCGAAAGCGACTATATGAATGTATTTTCAGAATTATCAGAATCCTCTTTTTCTAACGCCAATATATGTGTGCAGACTCTTCAAAATATAAAAGAATATATCAAAAAAAATTATATCTCTATTGAGCAGAAAAATAATATAAAAATAGACGAAATTTTAGACTTGATTTTTACACGTTTTCACAAAATTGCAAGACAATTACAAAGTAGATATAATCACAGAGATACTTTAACTATCGATGATGAATATGATGTTCAAGACTTACTTCATGCTCTTTTACAATTATATTTCGATGATATTCGTGCTGAAGAGTGGACTCCCTCTTACGCCGGAAAATGTGCACGAGTAGATTTTCTATTAAAAAATGAAAAAATCGTCATTGAGGTCAAAAAAACTCGAAAAGGCTTAACCGATAAAGAAATAGGTGATCAACTTATTGTTGATATTGATCGCTATAAGTCCCATGCAGATTGCCAAAAACTTATTTGTTTTGTTTATGACCCAGAAGCAAGAATTGGAAATCCAATCGGTATTATGAAAGATCTAAATACTCAACATAATGGATTTGTAACGGTGTATATTAGACCTCTCATATAAATAAGGGGATAGTCTCCCCTTATTTGCTCTAAAAAGCACCTCCTACAATTCCCAAATCATGCAGAATAGAACGCAGTTCTGACAAAATACGTTTTCTTCGATTATAAATAGTCTTCCGGCTACACCCCATAATTTGAGCCGCATCTTTGATTGTTACTTCTTCAAAAAATAGCAAATAAATCAAACGGGCATCTTCCTTTGCCAACCGGGCTATTCCTTCCCGTACTTTTGCTTCATACAACTTACAAAGTACCGTTTCCTCTGTATCATATTTTTCTTCTTCCAAATCTCCGTATCCATTCAGTGCCTCTAAACTACACACCTTTGTTTCTTCTGCCTTTCCATCTGGTATCTTTCTTTTCGTCTGGACTGATACCATTCTAAGTATACTTCTCTGGTCACTTCAATCAGTGAACCGTCGGGCATTCTCAATACATAGCTTTTTCTCTCTTTTGGCTTTTTCCCTCGCATTCAGTTTTTCCTCCTCTTATACAGCCTCTTTCCATTCCATACATTTTTTACGAAGCCGTGTGACTGCTCTTGTCAGGATTTTTGATACGGCGGCATGAGAAACACCGAGTTTTTCTGCAATTTCACTTTGAGATTTCTGCTCCCAAAAATACTCGAAAACTACTTCTTTCTGCCGTTCTGTCAGTAATCCAAGTAATTCCTGTATCATTTCTTTCCTTATCGCTGTTTCCAAAACAGTTGCTTCTAAAGAACCCAAAACTCCCCATTCTTCTGAAACTGCACTATAAGAAATGCTTTTTCTCTGTTGCCTTGTTTCCAGATTTCGATTGATACGATCTTCACCCTCTAAAATTAAGCGAAGATACCAAGCCTCTTTTTCAAACCATTGCTCTGAAATTTCATTTTGTTCCATCTCATAGCGATAATTCTGACAATCCCAAATGGGAAATACTGTTGCAAAACCAGATATTTCATAAAGGGCATACCCATTTTGATAAACGGAAATTTTCACATTCGTAGCAATGCTTTTTGATACAAATATTGTGCCATGTGTTTTTAAATACTTTGCAGTTGGGTAATTTTCTTCCAGAACTGGAACCGGCATGAAATGTTTTAATTCCGCTAATGTAAGCATATTCTGACCACCTTTCAACGGGCAGCCAGAAATACCAGATTGAATGTGTGTTAAGGCAATAGAAAACAGCCCCAGACATACCCGTTTTTTTTAACGGGACTGGAACCTTCCATAGCCCTCTGTTTCTCACTTACTGGATTTCTTACGCTTAGTGTAACAGTTTCGCTTACTATTTTCCTCAACGGGTGTGTAGAACCTGACTACTCTTATCCGTAGAAATTTTTAAACGGTTTTTCTCCATACTTTCGATCAAGGCATTCATGGTATGCTTTAAAATCTCCTGCTCATTTTCCTTCAATTCCTGTACTCTGCTGGAAAATGCAGATACCCATATCTTTGTTTCATTTACCTCTGTGCTTACTCCAAGCAGCGTATTTGCATCTACCCCAAGAGCCTTTACAATTTTTTGCAAAATTCCCACTGACATTGCCATCTGTCCCCCTTCAATACGGCTGATCGTATTGGTACTGACACCGGATTTCTCAGCAAGAATTTCCTGTGAAAATTCCCTTTCCTTCCGACACTCCCGAATACGATTTCCTAAGATGATTAACTCCTGTGATACTGCCCGGTTCCCCAAAATAGTCCCTCCTTTCTTTTCCAAAATCTTACCTTGCGCCATGATGTCGTAAAGTTCCAAAACGCAAAAAGCAGCCATTTTCAGGCTGCCAAACATGCTCAACTCTTATCATCTTCTACTTTATCAACTTTTTTATTGCTTTATAAAGTTGTAATACCATAAAAACAAACAATAAAAAAAGTTTCCACACTAATACAACTCCCCCTATTATGCCTCCAATCAGCATTTGAAACACCAACATGGCAATCGTGCTTCCCACATCTCTCTTTCGTGGAACAATCCATATCTGCATCTTACGGATTCCAAAAGGAATCCCTACCAGTATCCATAACTTTAAATAATCACAGTTTCCTCCTTCTACACAAAATGGATAAAAAATCACTGTCCACAATAACACCTCTGTCACAAAAATCATACGGCAAAAAATTTCCTGCCTCATTTTCCCCATCCTCCTCCGTATAAATCATGGTTTACTTCTGCCTGATAGTAATGATTGATTGTCAAAACGGAATTATAAAGTGCTGTTAAAAGATAGGACTTAATGTTCCCGACTTTCGTTGTATTTTTATTCAGGCAAAGACAGACATACTCAATATGTGCATGTGTCAATTTCATAAACTGGCTTTTTACCAGTGATACTAATTTATCTTCTCCGGCAATCCGGATTTTTCCCTGATCCGGCATTACCATAACTTCTACCATCAATTCCACCAACTCATCAACTTCTTCTCTTGCATGTGGGGTATCATTCCGGAAACACTCATACGAAATGTTTTCCCGAATTATTTCCCGGTATGTATTCCTCTGCTCAATCTCATCTATCGTTTTTTCTTTTTCCGGACAGATAAGATTTGATAGGATACTACTACTCTCTGTTTCATTATTCTCTGTCTTGTTAATATCAGTATTATTAGATTGTGATTTTGGACATTCTTGAATTGTGGTTTTCACAACTCCTGAATTGTGATTTTCATCATTCTTGAATTGTGATTTTGGATATTCCTGAATTGTGGTTTTCACAACTCTTGAATTGTGATTTTCACAATTCTGGAAGTTTTCTTCCCCAATCCCCTCATTTTCCTGCATTTTTATCTCCATATTTTCTAAAATTTCCTTCCCATCACTCAAATACGGCTCCTTTTCCAACCATTCTGTTTCTATGTCTATGGGTTCCGCATCTTCTGAATTGTGATTTTCATCATTCTTGAATTGTGATTTTGGAAACTCTTGAATTGTGGTTTTCACAACTCCTGAATTGTGATTTTCACAATTCTGCAAATCTGATGTATCACTATTTTCTTCATCATTTTTCTGAACCAAGAAATTCTTTACATAAATTACATTTGGTCTGCCAAGTCCCAACCGCTTTTTTTCAATCAATCCAATCCCTTTTTCACTGTCCAGTTCTTTCAGAAGTTTTACCGCTTTTTGCGTTCCACAGTTTAATAACTCTGCAATTTCTTCTACGGTAAAAATAATATATACCCGTTCTTCTTCGTCCAGCCAATGATTTTTCATGCTGAGGCTCATACGGTCTAATAATAGACCGTAGAGTACTTTTGCTTCACAGGAAAGTTCTTTAAAGCATTCTGCAGTGAACAGAATTTTAGGAACACGGTAAAAACTGTACTGCTCTGCCTCCATTCCCCTATAATAATCAAATTGTATCTTCTCCATGCTCCAATTCCTCCTCTCTGCCATTTTTCCATTCTTCCAGCAAGGTATAAATTACATTCTCTATCTCTTGTTTTGTATATGCAGGTGGAAAATAACTGCTGATTTTCTTCGCCGAAATCGTCACTCCATTCCCGCTATTTTTCTTTTTTAATAACAGTCCATATATGGCATTTCCGTCCAGTTTTTTCTCTTCACTAAACATCTTGATTGCTTCTGCCTGCGCCGCTGTTGGCATGATTTCACAATTTCTCACTGCCTCCAAAACAAGCTCCTGTTCTTCCCTTGTAAGATAAGACAGTTTTTCTCCTACAATCATAGGAACTTTCTTCACATCAACAAGGTCTAACAATCCGCTGATCAAATTTGCCAGACGAATATACCTCTGAACGGTTCTTCCGCTGTCACCTGCAGTTTCTCCTACCATTTCAGCAGTATATTTTTCCCCTTTACTTCCCTGATGTTTCAGTGCCTCATACTTCATTTTATAAGCGAAGGCTTTTTCACTTGGCAGAATATCCTCTCTTTGGATATTGGTATCCACCATAATCACCGTCGCAGTATCATCATCTATATCCCGAATAATGACAGGCATTTCCTCTAACCCGGCAAGTTCACAGGCTCTCCACCTGCGATGTCCTGCTACTACCTCATATCCGCCATCTGGATAAGGGCGGACAATCCCCGGCATCAAAATCCCGTATTGCTTGACGCTCTCTACGGTTTCTTCCATTTTTTCATCGTCCAGCACATGGAACGGGTGATTTTTAAATGGGTGCAGTAAATCAATCGGAACAGAAGTAACTACTTCACCACTTACTGGTTCTTCCTTACCAAACAGATCATCAAAAGAAGAAAGTTTTACTTTTTCTGCACTCTTATTCCTCATGTGCAAGCACCTCCTCTGTCAAGCAAATGTATCCTTTTGCTACTATCCCTTTCGGATCATGCAGATAAATACTCTTTCCTTCTGCTGTTGTTTCTGCAGCCCGAACAGACAGAGGAATACAATTCCTAAAAATATGTACTCTTGTCCCGTATACCTGCCGGATTTGTTCAGCTATATCTCTTGCAAAATTTGTTCTTCGGTCAACCTTTGTAAATAAAATTCCCATGATAGAAAGCTGAGGATTTAATTTTCTGTGTACTCTCCCAATCGTTTTAATCAACTGCTGAAGTCCTTTTACCGGAAGATACGCTGCTTCTACCGGGATCAGCACATAATCTGACGCTACCAGTGCATTGATTGTGATCATTCCCAGTGACGGCATACAATCAATCAGAATATAGTCATACTCTGCCTTTACCGTATCAAGATATTGTTTTAATATCATTTCTCTACTCATCACATTCACCAGCGCAGTTTCTAATCCTGCCAGTTCAATATTTGCCGGAATAAAGGCAATGCCTTCATCATGCCAGATAATCCCCTCATTTGGTTCAACATCTTCATCATTGATTACTTTTTCCATGATTGTTACTAAGGTAACTTCCAACTCGTCCGGCTCCTGTATCCCTAAACTTGCAGCCATACTTCCCTGTGCATCGGCTTCTATTAAAAGAACTCTTTTTCCTTCTCTTGCTAAGCCAATCCCTAAATTGACACAAGTTGTTGTCTTTCCGACTCCACCTTTTTGATTTGCGATTGCGATTACTTTACACATACTTATCTTCCGCCTTTCTTTTCTTCTATCTCTGCTACATACGAAAATATTTTGTAGTTCCTTTATTGGAAAACAGGTCAGATACCTGCAGCACCGCTATCTGAGGGTGCTGCTCCAACTTTTCCCGAAACCATCGAATATCTGATTTTGTTCCCTGAACTCTGACTTTTAACATGCTTCTTCTCCTCTAAAAGCAATATTCCGGATAACGAATTTTGATTGCCTCCCAAAAGTATCTCGCATATCCACAGCAAAATAACTCCTCCGGTGTATATCCTGCATACTCCTGTAATTTTCCATCTTCACTTTCATAGTCATATACGCTTGGCGTCCCGTTACAGTATAAATTAAAAGCCATACGGACAATCCTTACGCTGCCACTGGTCTGCCACCCTTCTTGAAGGCATTCTGTTTTTACATATCCTGTTCTCAAATCGTAAATACGATCTATATTGATTCTTGTATCTTCACTAATTCCAAGACAATAAATCAAGGCTTTGTGATACACATCTTGACGGCGGCATTTTTTCATATATGTTTGATAAAAGTCTTTGTGTTTCTCGTTTCTGAAGATAATTGTGTTTGTGATTTCTTTCTCTGCTCTTAACGCTGTGTTGTTCATGTTTTTCCCTCCATTTTGAAATTCTTGACCATAACAAAAAAGACACTTCTCTAAAATTTCTCTTAGAAAAGTGTCCTCATAGTACAAAAATATTGCTTTGGTTTTTATCGGACTATTTAAAATCATTTATTTTAGCCCATTAAGGAGGTTCAATTTGTCGTACTCTTGTCGTACTCCATACCAAAAAGCCCATATTTTTAAATCTTATATTAGATTTTTAATACAGCTTTGCACCTGCTGGAATTCTATCATCTACCATCAGTAGATTTAATCCCTCTCTACCATCTTCCTCATGTACTGCTGAAATCAGCATACCCTCAGAATCAATTCCCATCATCTTTCTTGGTGGTAAATTAACAATAGCAATCGCTGTTTTTCCGACCAGTGTTTCCGGTTCATAATATTCGTGAATACCGCTTAAAATCGTGCGTTTGCGGTCTGTTCCGTCATTCAAAGTGAACTTCAATAACTTCTTACTTTTTGGAACTGCCTCACATGCTTCAATTTTTACTGCACGAAAATCTGACTTGCTAAAAGTATCAAAGTCAACTGTTTCTTCAAAAAGCGGTTCAATCTTCACATTAGAAAAATCAATTTTTTCTGCTGGTTTTTCTTCTGTTTTTACCTGTGTTGCATTGTTTGCTTCGTTCTTAGCAGCACCCTGTGACTTCATTGTGGGGAACAGCAGCACATCTCTGATCGCTGCACTGTTTGTCAACAGCATACACATTCTGTCGATTCCGAATCCGATACCGCCTGTAGGAGGCATACCGATCTCCAGCGCGTTCAGGAAGTCTTCGTCTGTTGTATTCGCTTCATCGTCTCCCTGTGCAAGCAGCTCTTCCTGTGCTTTGAAACGTTCTCTCTGATCGATCGGATCGTTCAGCTCAGAGTATGCGTTCGCCATCTCCCATCCGTTCATAAAGAACTCGAAACGCTCTGTATATTCCGGATTCTCCGGTTTTTTCTTTGTCAGCGGAGAAATCTCGATCGGATGATCCATTACAAATGTAGGCTGGATCAGGTGCTCCTCTGCAAATTCTTCGAAGAAGAGTGCAAGGATATCTCCTTTTTTGTGACGCTCTTCAAACTCTACATGATGCTCTTTTGCAAGTGCTCTTGCCTGTTCCAGTGTCTCCACTTCGTTCCAGTCCACACCTGCATATTTTTTCACTGCATCTACCATTGTGATTCTCTCAAACGGCTTTCCTAAATCCATCTGCACACCGTTGTATTCGATCACAGTTGTTCCAAGTACTTCCTGTGCAACATGACGGTACAGATTCTCTGTCAGATCCATCATTCCGTTATAGTCTGTATACGCCTGGTACAACTCCATCAATGTAAATTCCGGATTGTGTCTTGTGTCAAGACCTTCGTTACGGAATACACGTCCGATCTCGTATACGCGCTCCATTCCTCCGACAATCAGTCTCTTCAAGTACAGCTCAAGAGAGATGCGGAGTTTGAAATCTTCATCCAGTGCGTTGAAGTGTGTTTCGAACGGTCTTGCAGCAGCACCTCCGGCATTGGATACGAGCATCGGTGTCTCTACTTCCAGGAATCCCTGTCCGTCCAGATATCTTCTGATCGCGCTTAAAATCTTAGAGCGGTTGATAAATGTCTGTTTTACATCCGGATTCATGATCAGATCCACGTATCTCTGACGGTAGCGGATATCTGTATTTGTCAGTCCGTGGAACTTCTCCGGCAGAATCTGAAGACTCTTGGAGAGCAATGTCACGGAAGAAGCGTGGATGGATTTTTCTCCTGTCTTTGTCTCAAACACTTCTCCTGTGATTCCGATCACATCGCCGACATCCATCTTCTTAAACTCTTTGTAAGCTTCTTCTCCGATGCTGTCTCTTGCAACGTAAGACTGAATATTTCCCTGCAAATCCTGTACATTGCAGAAAGATGCTTTTCCCATCACACGTTTGGACATCATACGTCCTGCGATAGAAACTTCTTTTCCTGCAAGCTCTTCAAAATTCTCTTTGATCTCCAGACTGTGATGTGTCTGGTCATATTTTGTGATCACAAACGGATCTTTTCCGTTTGCCTGTAAATCCGCCAGTTTTTCGCGGCGAACTTTTCTCAACTGATTTAAATCTGGTTCCTGCTGTGCTTTTTTCTGCTGTTCGGACACGATATTTTCTCCTTCCTTTTCAGGCATCCGGTACACTTTTATGTGTTCCCTAAATGCGAATTAAGACCCCTTGTAATAAAGGGGTCTGGTTTCTACTACATAGAACGGCTGATATCAAGTACTTTGTACTGGATCACTCCTGCCTGTGTTTCTACATCTACAGTATCTCCGACTTTTTTACCCATCAGAGCCTGACCAACCGGCGACTCATTGGAAATCTTTCCTTCCAGGCTGTTCACCTCTGTAGAACCTACAATGTTGAATTCCATCTCTTCGTCAAATGTGATGTCAAATACTTTTACTTTACATCCTACATTGATCTTGTCTAAATCAACTTCATCCTCTACTACAACTTCTGCGTTTTTCAAAATGCCTTCCAGCTCTTCGATACGGGCTTCGATATCTCTCTGCTCATCTTTTGCCGCATCGTATTCTGCGTTCTCTGAAAGGTCTCCCTGCTCTCTGGCTTCTTTGATCTTTCCTGCCACTTCTTTACGTTTTACAACTTTCAGATTTTCCAGTTCATCCTCCAGCGCTTTCAATCCTGCATAAGTAAGTAATCTCTTCTTTGCCTCTGCCATACCTGTCTGCTTCCTTTCTTTCCTGATCTTGCTCTTTTATTTAAAACTTTATCTTCGGCTTTTTCCTGTATTTACAGGACATTTCTGCCTGTCCATATCTCTAATTCAAGTATATTTCACAATTTCAATATTATACTCAATCGTTATAACGATGTCAAGAGATTTTCCAGTTCTGCATAGCTCTCAACCTGATTGATCTGATCCCGCAGACGGGCTGCCCCATGCAGTCCTTTTGTATACCATGCCACATGTTTTCGCATCTCCCGGATTCCTGTAAAATCACCTTTATACTCGATCTGGAGTCTGGCATGCCGAAGCATTGTCTGCTTGATTTCTTCCACATCCGGTCTGTCAGGAAGCCGTCCTGTTCTTTCATATTCTAAAAGCTCCGAAAAGATCCATGGATTCCCCTGAGCACCTCTGGCGATCATCACCCCGTCACACCCGGTCTGCTCACGCATGGCGATTGCTTTTTCCCCGGAAGTCACATCTCCGTTTCCGATCACCGGGATGGAAACTGCCTCTTTTACCTGACGGATGATCTCCCAGTCCGCTTTTCCGGAATAATACTGTTCTCTTGTTCTTCCGTGTACGGCTACTGCTGCCGCACCTGCTTCTTCAATGATCTTCGCGATTTCCACCGCATTGATATGTTCATCATCGAACCCTTTCCGGATCTTAACGGTAACCGGCTTTTTGATTGCTTTTACCGTCGCACTGACCAGTTCGTATACCAGCTTCGGATTCTTCATCAGTGCAGACCCTTCTCCGTTTCGCACGACCTTTGGCACCGGACATCCCATGTTGATATCCAGAATGGAAAACGGACGTTCCTCGACCCGTTTCGCCATCTCGCTGACGATCTTCGGATCTGAACCAAAAAACTGCAGCGATACCGGCACTTCCTCGGGATGAATCTGAAGCAGACTTTCCGTATTCTTATTATTATAGAAAATACCTTTTGCACTGACCATCTCCATACACAGAAGACCCGCTCCCTGCTCCTTGCAAAGCAAGCGAAATGCAGGTCTGTTACGCCTGCCATAGGTCCGAGTACATAAGAATTTTCCAGTAAAACATTTCCTATTTTCAACTGTTTCATTTTCACACTCTAACTCTTTCTCTCGTTTCTTTTCTCAGGATCTGTACTCTACTCTTCTTCCAGATCAACCTCTTCTCCCAGATAAAACACCTTATAAAACAATTCCAGTGACTCGAACAGCTCCTGTTTTGTCTGCTGCAGCTGTTTGATCTTCAAAACACTGCCGATCTCATCAAACGAAAAATCATTCTCCTCGTGATCTACCCGAAACTCCAGATTTCCATCCTCATCATAGAAAACCATCAAGATCCCGCCTACATCTTCTGTGTAGAGTACACACATAATATTCAATTCCTGCTTGATACTTTCAGGCAGCATTTCAAACTCGGGATTCAGATAGTATTTCTGCTCATAAGAGTTCGCCGCACAAAGCACAATTTCTTCTTCCATTTTCAGTTTCCTTTCTTATATGACTAAACATATCCGTAAATACCGCGCACGGAAACTTCTCCCGCATAGACCGCTGTTTCACTTCCATCCGCTTTTCTTACAAGCAGCTCACCACCGTTATTGATTCCAAGAGCTTCTGCCTGCCATTCTCCCTTTGGCTCCAGAACCCGGACCTCACGTCCGCAATTCACAAGCAATTCATTGTATGCTTTTTGGATTCCCGAAAGATCTTCCGTTTTCATGAATTCGGCATATGCTTTTTCAAACCACCGCATAATTGCTGCAATGAGTGACTGCGTCTGATACTGTGTCCTGCTTCAATCCGAAGTGATGTGGCAGTCTGCTTTAGTTCTTCCGGAAATTGTTCAATATTAGTATTGATCCCGATTCCAATGACAACATAATTGATATAATCAATCTCTGTGCTCATTTCCGTCAGGATTCCGCAGATTTTTTTCCCGTTGATAACCAGATCATTGGGCCACTTAATCTGTACATCCAGACCCGTACATTCCCGAAGCGCCATTGCAGCCGCATATGCCATAACCAGAGTCAACATGGGTGCTTTGACCGGTGCGATCTCCGGACGCAAAAGAAGTGACATATAAATATTCTGATCCGCCGGAGACTCCCAGGTTCTTCCTCTTCTGCCTTTTCCGGCAGTCTGCTGTCCTGCTGCTGCCAGAGTTCCGTGAGGCGCCCCCTGATCTCCCATTCTTTTCGCCTGAATATTGGTGGAATCTGTTTCTGTAAAATAATACACGTTTTGTCCTGCCCAGACAGTATCTATCTGACTGACGATCTCCTCCCGGGAGAGAATATCCGGAAGAGAAGAGAGGCGATACCCTCTGTTGCGTACCGCTTCCACTTCATACCCTTCCTCTTTCAGTTGTTTGATCACCTTCCAGACTGCAGTTCTGGATACCTGGAACCGCTCACAGATCTGCTGCCCGGAAACATAGTCCTGACTCTCCCGCAGCATTTTTAAAATTTCCGCTTTCAATTACATCTCTCCCAGTGTCGCTGCCATCACAGCTTTGATCGTATGCATCCGGTTTTCTGCTTCATCAAATACTTTGGACTGTGCGGATTCAAATACTTCATCCGTCACTTCCATATCTGTAATGCCAAACCGTTCTCCCATCTCTTTTCCGATCTTTGTCTTCAGATCATGGAATGCCGGCAGGCAGTGTAAAAAGATCGCAGACTCTTTTGCATTTGCCATCACTTCTTTTGTCACTTTATATGGAGACAATTCACGGATTCTCTCTTCCCAGACTTCATCCGGCTCTCCCATAGATACCCAGACATCGGTATAGATAACATCCGCATCCTTTGTTCCTTCTTCTACATTCTCTGTCAGTGTGATCGTTGCTCCTGACTCTTTTGCATATCCGCGGCATGTCTCTACCAGTTCCTCATTCGGGAAATACTTTTCTGTTGTACAAGCCACAAAATCCAGTCCCAACTTCGCGCAGGCGATCATCAGAGAATTTCCCATGTTATATCTTGCATCACCCATGTACACCAGTTTCAGACCTTTTAAAGTACCGAAATTCTCACGGATCGTGAGCATATCTGCCAGCATCTGTGTCGGATGATATTCATTGGTCAGACCGTTCCATACCGGAACCCCGGCATATTTTGCAAGTTCCTCCACGATCTCCTGTCCATATCCGCGGTATTCGATTCCATCATACATTCTTCCCAGTACTCTTGCAGTATCCTCGATACTTTCCTTCTTTCCGATCTGAGAACCGGTCGGATCCAGATAGGTAGAACCCATGCCCAGATCATGTGCCGCAACTTCAAATGCACAGCGTGTTCTTGTACTGGTCTTCTCAAAGATCAGTGCAATATTTTTGCCCCTGTAGAAATCAACCGGCTGGCCGTTTTTCTTCTTCTCTTTCAGATCTGCTGCCAGATTCAGAAGATATGTGATCTCTTCCGGTGTAAAATCTTTGAGTGTCAAAAAATTTCTTCCTTTTAAGTTCATAGTTCTGTTCCTTTCTATCTGAATCAATGTGTGTGTAAATCTCGGAAGATGCATCTGATCTTCCAGTTTCTCATAATGTTCCTGTACCAGATCACGGAGCTGATCCACAGTATAGATCTGATATTTGGGAATGCGAAGCAGCTTGGCGCTTGCTTCCAGCATTGCCAGATACAGCTCTTTGGCAGAACACCCAATGGGAAGCTTCAGTACAAATGCCATCTCGGCTTTCTCCAGATCCGGAATCTCGCATAATCTGTCTTCATACCACGTCTCCTCATGGGTCTGCTCCAGATAATATATAACTCCTTCCAGACCATAGAGCATCCGTTTTGCATCATAATACCCGATCTTCAGATTCTGCCGGCTTCTTTTGCTGTCAAATTCCAGAATACTTCCCAGCCGCACTCTCGGGCTGATCTCATGAACCTCACCGTCTTCCGGAATATTTGCCCTGGGCTCTCTTCCCGGTCCATGGATCCGGATGGTAATAATATCCTTATACCCACGGTTTAACAGGGAGTTCAACGGAACATTGTTGATCACGCCTCCGTCAATATAACGCTTTCCCTGCAACCTTTCATTTTTAAATCCAAGCAGATAAGCACTGGCAAGCAAAAAATCTTCCAGAGCGCCTTCAGGAATATCTTCCAGCGAAAGATCCAGCTCTTTCATATCCGTCACAGAAAATGTCAGAAGACAGAACTCCTTTCCCGAATGTCGGATTTTCTCTTCATCCACCATTTCGTGGATCAGATTTCGAAGCGGGGTAATATCCACACCTCCATCTGAAAGTTTTTTCCAGAGTTCAGAAAATACTTCCTTTATTTTTCCATCTTTGCTGAACAGATGCTGCATCCACTCATCATCCACATCCATGACTCTGGAAACTTCATCTCTGCCCAGATCTTCTGTGCATTCTCCACACTGTCCATGCAGATCAGAGCACCGTTTAATGCTCCTACAGAAGTCCCTGCCACCGCGCAGACCTTCACGCCTGCTTCCTCAAGCGCTGTCCACGCACCGATCTGATAGGCTCCTCTTGCCCCGCCGCCATCCAGCACCAGACCATATTCTTTTGTCAGATCTAACAATGGTTCCATACTATCACCCCTGTCAATTTCTGAAAACGTGTTATCCTCTCCGCTGTCTGCTGACTTCAAACATCAGAACTGTTGCTGCCACCGCCGCATTTAATGACTCCACCTGTCCACACATCGGGATTCGGATCCAAGTGTCGGCACACTGTGCGATCTCTTCTCTGAGCCCATTTCCTTCATTTCCAATCAGGAAAGCAGTTCCCTGTCTATAGTCTTCTTTATCATAGGTATTTTTCCCATCCAGATGTGCCGCATAGCTTTTGATATTCTGTTCTTTCAACGTGTGGATCGTCTCTTTCAGATCATCCACATACAAAAACGGCATCCGGTAAAGTGCTCCCATGGTGGAGCGGATCGTCTTTGGGTTGTAAATATCCACGCAATCCCGGCTCATTATGATACCTGTCACTCCGGCAGCCTCCGCTGTTCGAAAGATTGTTCCCAGATTGCCCGGATCCTGCAGATTGTCTAAGATCATCAAATGCGGAATAGCTCCCTCTGTCATCTGACCCAAAGTATATTCCATCTGATGCACAACTGCCAGTACTCCCTGCGGCGTCTTGGTATCAGACACATAAGAAAATACCGCATCAGACAAGATTTCCGTCTTTTTGCGGATCTGCTCCCGGACTTTTAAGTCTCCCCCTGAAATCACATCCAGCACTTCTTTTCCATACTTTTTTTCAAAACTCTCCGAAAAGTACAGACCTACCAGGCGCTCATGAGGTGTTTCTCTGACCATGCGGATTCCTTCCGCAATAAAGATTCCTTCGCGGCTGCGTATTTTACTTTTTTTCTGTATTTGAGATAATTCTTTTACTCTTTGATTACTTGTACTTGTGATCATCTTTCTTACTTCCATGTATGAAATTTTTCCAAAACCGAAGTGGCTCCGATCAGAATCAGAATCGCTCCCTCCGGAAGCGGCTCATACGGATCCAGTGTAACATCCACCTGCACTCCCTGAATGATTCCAACCACATTGATCCCGTACTGCTCACGGATCTTCAATTCGCTTAAGCTTCTTCCGACCCATTTTTCCGGAATCACCACTTCTGCCATGCTGTATTCGGAGGACAATTCGATCCAGTCTGCAAATGCCGTGGACATCAGGCTTTTTGCCACCCGTTCCCCCATATCGCACTCTGGATAGGCAATGGCATCTGCCCCACCTTTTCGAGGATTGCGCCCTGCAGCTCATCTTTCGCCTTTGCGAGCACATACGGGATTCCCATCTCTTTGGAGATAATCGTGGCCATAATGCTCGCTTCCAGACTTCAGAGACTGCAACGACTGCTCCGTCCAGATTTCTTCCTCCCAGTGCATGAAGTGCATCAGGATCCGATACATCCGCCCGCATCGCATAAGAGACCATATCTGAAATCTCCTGGATCTTTTCATATGATTTATCTACTACCACTACATCGCATCCCAGATTTTCCAGTGTCAGGGCAACACTCCGCCCAAAACTTCCCAATCCGAACACTGCAAATTGTTTTTTCATGTCTTTCTACCCCTTCTATCCTAACATAATCCGTTTTTCCGGCAAATCCCTGAATTTTGCCTGCATATCTTCTCTTCCGGCAAATACCAGCGCCATGGTGATCGGCCCGATTCGCCCCACATACATGAGGATCATCAGGATCACATGACTGCCTCTTGTCAGCGACGGCGTCAGATCTGCGGAAAGTCCCACCGTTCCGATCGCGGAGGTCGCCTCGTACATCAAGTCGATAAACCGCTCATCAGGCTCTAAAACAGCAAGTCCGAACAGACCTGTCAGCCAGATTGCAAATGTAAGAAATACAATCGCAATCCCGGAACGTACATTGGATTCTGCAAGCCGTCTTCCGAAACACTCCGTTGATTTTCTTCCCCGGATCACTGCAGCACAGGTGAGCAGCAAGATGGCCATTGTCGTCGTCTTGATACCGCCCGCCGTACCTCCCGGAGAACCTCCGATAAACATCAGAATACATCCAAACAACTTGGATGCCGAAGTCAGTTCTGCCTGAGAAACTGTAGCAAATCCAGCTGTTCTCGTCGTCACGGACTGAAATCCGGATGCCAGAAGCTTTTCACCAAATCCAAGCTTTCCGATGGTTGCATCATTGTGATACTCCAGCAGAAAATATCCCAGCGTTCCTATCATGATCAATCCCGCTGTCATGACGATCACCATCTTGGACTGAAGATGCAATCTCGTAAACAAGCGTTTTAAGGGGCGTTTCTGTCCTGCCACATCCTGCAGGTTCATTCGCACATCATGCCAGACTGTGAATCCGAGTCCTCCCGCAACGATCAAAAACATCGTAGTCAGACTGACAAGAGGTGAGCTTACATACTCCATAAAGCTGGAAGTGCCAAGCACGTCAATTCCTGCATTACAAAATGCAGAAACAGAATGAAAAATCCCGTATGCTACACCTTTGATAAATCCATACTCAGGAACAAAATGAAACGCAAATAACACCGCTCCGATGCCCTCTACAAGAACTGTTCCCTTCAGAATCCGGATAATAAACCGTACCATTCCGCTCAACGTCTCCAGATTGTATGTCTGCTGGATCATAACCCTGCTCTTCATGGTGATCTTCTTGCGAATTGCCAGAAATACCGCCATCGTACATGCGATGACACCCAGTCCTCCGATCTGGATCAGCCCCAGCAGTACTACCTTTCCAAACAAGGTAAACTGTGCAGCCGGAAATACAGTGACCAGCCCTGTCACACACACGGCCGAAACCGATACGAACAGTGCGTCCAGATACGCAATCGGCTCCTGATTACTGATCGGAAGATATAACAGGATACTTCCGAGAAAAATCACTCCTAAAAATCCAAACGCAATGATCTGCATCGTGTTAAATGTTACTTTTTTTCTTTTTTCCTGAACTTTACTGTGCACATTCTGCCAATCTGTTTTCATCTTTTTACACCTTAAACCGGTATCCTACTCCCCATATTGTCTCTATATACTGCGGATGTGATGTATCATATTCAATCTTTTCTCTGATTTTCTTAATATGCACCGTCACAGTCGCAATATCCCCTACAGATTCCATATCCCAGATTTCCCGGAACAACTCTTCTTTTGTATATACATGATTCGGATGTCCTGCAAGGAACGTTAAAAGATCAAATTCTTTTGTCGTAAAGGAACGTTCTTCTCCATTCACCCACACCCTTCTCGCTGTCGTATCGATCTTCAGACCACGGATCTCGATCACATCATTTTCTTCTACATTGCTTCCGATCAGACGCTCATAGCGGGACAAATGCGCCTTCACTCTTGCCACCAGCTCACTCGCTGAATGGCTTTGTCATATAATCGTCTGCTCCCAGTCCGAGACCACGGATCTTGTCAATGTCATCCTTCTTTGCAGATACCATAATGATCGGTGTATTTTTCTGACTCCGCACTTCACGGCAGATTTCAAACCCATCCACTCCCGGAAGCATCAGATCCAGAATGATCAGATCAAACTCCTCTTTCATTGCCTTGTTAAGCCCTGTCTCTCCGTCATTTGCCACTTCTACCTGAAATCCGCTCAACTCCAGATAGTCCCGCTCTAAATCTGCAATACTTTCCTCATCTTCTACAATCAATATTCGTTTACTCATTCATTGGTACCTCCTGATATTTTCTGATTACAAAGTACATGGTTGTCCCGACGCCCTCTTCACTGGTAGCCCAGATCTTTCCGCCATGCTCTTCTACAATTTTTTTCACGATCGAAAGCCCGATCCCGCTTCCGCCTTTGGAAGAATTCCGTGACGCATCTGTCCGGTAAAACCGGTCAAATATATTCGGAAGATCTTTCGCCGCAATCCCTTTTCCGTTGTCTCCCAGTTCAATCTGAACAAAATCTCCTACATCCTTTAAATCCATGGTAATGGAAGGATCTGACTTATCCATATATTTTACAGAATTCCCTACAATATTGCTGATCACTCTTCGAAGCTGCTCCGGATCCACAATCACCTTAGAATCTGTCTCCAGATAATTTCTATACCGAAACTGTACGCCCTTTGCCTCCAGTTCCATAAACAAATCCTCTGCACAGTCACCAAAATACTGCTTTGCTGAAATCGTCGTAAAATTATACGGAATACGGTTCGTATCGATCTTGGAATAGAATGTCAGTTCATTGATCAGAAGATCCATTTCATTCGCCTTATTGTAGATGGTCTTGATATATCTGTCCATCTTCTCCGGAGTGTCTGCAACTCCATCCATAATTCCTTCCACATAACCTTTGATAGCCGTGATCGGTGTCTTCAGATCATGGGAAATATTACTGATCAATTCTTTGTTCTCTTTATCGTATGCCACCTTTTCTTCTGCGTTTGCCTTCAGTCTCAAACGCATCTCTTCAAAATCCTGACAGAGCTGTCCGATTTCATCATTGGTCTCATTCTTAATTTCAAAATCCAGATTGCCCTCTTTGATATTGCGGGCCGCTGCCTGCAGTTTTGCAAGCGGCAGTGAAACCGTCCTGTAAATCCAGAAGATCAGAGCTGATGCCGTGCAAAATACAATGATCAGATATAATTCCTGAATATCATTCACCGCTTTTGGCGCAAATGCCGTCATCGCTACAGTTGTAAACAATGTAGGCAGAATCATCACGATCATAAACGCAAGAATCAGCTTGGTTTTTAATTTCATCTTCATCGCCTCCCATCCTGCATGCTCTAATACAGAAAAGAGGACAGTCCCTGGTGCAGGTCCCTGTCCTTCTTTTTTATTTTCCGCACCTCTTTCGTATTACTATAAACCAAAAGAGGCATTCCGTCTACTGTTATAAATATTTTTTCAATACTTCTGCTTTGTCCAGTTTTTCCCACGGAAGATTCAGATCGTTTCTTCCAAAGTGTCCGTAAGAAGAAGTCTGTTTGTAGATCGGACGTCTTAAATCCAGCATTTTGATGATTCCTGCCGGACGAAGATCAAAGTTCTCACGCACGATCTCCACCAGTTTTTCTTCGGATACTTTTCCTGTTCCGAATGTATCTACCATAATGGAAGTCGGCTGAGCAACACCGATCGCATAAGAAAGCTGAATTTCGCACTTGTCAGCCAGTCCTGCTGCCACAATGTTCTTTGCTGCATAACGTGCTGCATATGCCGCAGAACGGTCTACCTTTGTACAGTCTTTTCCGGAGAATGCCCCGCCGCCGTGACGTGCCATTCCGCCGTAAGTATCTACAATAATCTTTCTTCCGGTCAGACCGCTGTCTCCGTGTGGTCCGCCGATCACAAAACGGCCTGTCGGATTGATGAAGAATTTTGTATGTTCATCTACCATCTCAGCCGGGATGATCTCGTCAAATACATATTTCTTGATATCTGCGTGGATCTGTTCCTGTGTCACATCCGGATCATGCTGTGTAGAAAGTACCACTGCATCCAGACGTTTCGGAGTTCCATTCTCATCATACTCTACTGTTACCTGTGTCTTTCCGTCCGGACGCAGGTAAGAGAGCGTTCCGTCCTTGCGCACTTTTGTCAGCTGAAGGGCAAGTTTGTGTGCCATTGCGATCGGATACGGCATAAATTCTGCTGTTTCGTTGGATGCATATCCAAACATCATACCCTGATCTCCTGCTCCGATTGCTTCCAGTTCATTATCGGACATTTTATTTTCTTTTGCTTCCAGCGCCTTGTCCACTCCAAGCGCAATATCTGCTGACTGCTCATCGATCGTTGTCAACACGCTGCATGTATCTGCATCAAATCCGAACTTTCCTCTTGTGTATCCGATCTCACGCACTGTATCTCTTACAATTTTCGGAATATCTACATATGCTTTTGTTGTAATCTCTCCCATGACCATGACCATACCGGTTGTCACGCAAGTCTCACATGCAACACGGCTCATCGGATCCTGCTCCATCAAAGCGTCCAGGATCGCATCTGAAATCGCATCACAGATCTTATCCGGATGTCCCTCTGTAACAGATTCCGATGTAAATAATAATTTTTCCATTTTGTTCCTCCTTCTTTGTTTCTTTCTCTCTTTTCGGACTGCATCTCTTCTAATTAAAAAACAGCCCGCCAAAAAGCGGACTGTTCTTTAGCAAAACAATCCTCTTATTGTTCGATTGCTCGCTCAGGTCGGCACCTTCCTTGACGGGGTTGCCGCAGCTTCACAGGTCCTTTGTACCTCCACTGCTCTGAATAAGAGAAAGTTTTCATATTCATTTTTGTAACAATAGGACTTTACACCGTATTGCCTGAAATGTCAATATCATTTCTATTTTTTCCTGAAAATTTTACAGATCACGATCACTATAATAAGAAGGGATACTCCTGCCACGATCAAAAGCAGCGTCAGCCCTTGCCCGGATTCATCACCGGTCTGGATAATCCCATTATTTTGACCTGCATCCGGATCAGAGGGACTGACACTTACGATTTCGTCCCCATCCTGCTGTGCGCTAAAATACCATTTCACAGGAAACTCTCTGCCTGCCACTTCATTTCCCAGTGACGTCGGGACTTTCAGCACTGCTTTCAGTTGGATTGACGTCTTATCGGAAACGGTTCCCAACTTCACATTTTCCAGGATCAGTCCATTTTCAACGACAAGCCGGTCATTCGCATAGAGATCCATTCTCACATCTTTTAAAATCTCCCGCGTCTCATCGTCACACTCTGCTCTCAAATAGAAACTTGTTTCATGCGTAATATTTTTGGCTTTCAGGATCATCTCCTGTTCACGCACATCGCCCGGCATCAGATTTTTGAACCCCTGAAACAGATCGGTTCCATCGGTGTTTTTAAAAGTAATGCTTTGCTCTTTTCCATGATAACTCACTTCAGGAACTGCATTTTTGCCAGAAGCGGACTGTATGGAAGCATGTACAGACATCGGCTGCATGACCAGCTGCATCAGCACTGCAAACAGCATAACACTCACAGCCACTTTTTTCTTTGGGAATACGGTCTTTTGGAAGATTCCAATCTTGTTCCGTCTCTTTTTCCTCATCTTTATCTTCCTCTCTTTCTGCCCGCTTAATTCTGCTGTTTCAGCTCAAGCGTTCCGTCTGCTTTCACCGAAACCTGACTTTCCCACGCATCTTCCACCGCAGTAGTCGGTTCTGCCTGAATGGCCTCCGCAAGAATGTCAACAACAAGATGACGATTCTCTTTTTCTGTTTCCCGACATTCTTGAATCAGCACATCTGTTGCATCACCACTCTTTACCGGAGCTGCGTAATAATAATATCCATTGCTGCTTTTCAGCCATTGCGCGCTGTCTCCCCAGTCTATCTGATAGTCCATTCCTTCTGCCGGAACTTCTCCAACAATATTTCCTTCGTTGTCTTCATAGTAAATCAGAATCTTTGCCCGGAGATATTCGTCAACTGTTCCTGTATTTTTCAAGAATACATTACTCTTTACAGCCCCATCAAAATTCTCCTGCACTTCCGTTTCCACAATTCCTGTTTCAAATGTGTTCACAAGTTTTGCTTCGCGCTGTAAGTATGCAACTGCACCCACAACGAAAACACAAGCAATCAGAACGATACTGAGAACGGCCACTCCGACTCGTTCCTGAAGCCGGAGTCTGTTTTTCTTTTTTTGTCTTTTTCTATCTGCCATGATCAATTTCCTCCTGCCTGTACTTCACTGCCGAATACATTTTTCATTTCACAGAAATCAGAGAACCATTTTTCATTCTGTCTTGCATTACCATATACAATGATTTCAGACTGCAAGATATCAATCGTCACATCTGTCGTTCCACTCTGATCAAAACCTGTCTGTGCCTGACCATTCAGCATCACACTGTCTGCCTGATCTCGCCATGCCCAGGTCATGTCTTCTGAAACTCGATAGTTTCCAAGCGGCAGTTTCACTTCTGTCCTGCCTTCTCCGTCTTTCACTGCAAGCGGCACACTAAATAAAGCTCCATCCGGATTTCCGGAGTCATCCAGCTTCTGAACATTTACAAGTACCATTCCGTCTGTTTTCAATCCAATATAAGACTTGCGAACAACCAGACGTCCATACAGCTTATGTACTGCCATACCATTCTCATCTGTCAGAACGCTTCCCTCACTGGCGCTTACATACGTTGGATTGCCCTCTTTATCCGGCTCACCTGACATGTATACATTGGTTCGAATACCCTGGATTCCCTTCTTCATTATATCTGGCGTGTCATGCTGACCTGCAACTTCTTCCACTGCAATCTTGATTTCAGGCTGTGTATATTTTTTGGTAAATAGTGTATTCAGCTCTCTTGTTCCATCTTCACCTTCACTCACAGAATAGACCATACCGTCATACACACTCTCTTCTGAGTCTAAAAACGTAATTGCATATGCCACCGGATATAAATTCATAGACTGCGTAACCTCTGTGTCTTTAAACTCTTCCCAGCTCACATATTTTTGTTTCGCCTCGTTCCACCAGCGCCACTCAACGAATTTCAGGTTCGTGCCACTTGCTTCCTGTATCTCTTTTATCTTTTCTTCAATCTGTACAAATGCTTCTGTATCGATCGGAACTTCTTTCTTTGGATCCTCAGGATCTTTGCTCACAAATGTCCGATTCTCATCGGCTGTCGTCTTTGCTGTGTAGATAATATTTCCGTTAAAATCATAATAATTGATATCTATCGACTGTGCATATACTGCTGTGTATTTTCCATTTGCAAACAGTTCAGACTCCGGAATCAGATATGTACTCTCTTCCGTCAGTAATGTTCCAGGATTTTCATCAGATACATATCCGGTGTACCATCCTTTAAACGCATAGCCTGCATACTCTTTTGCTACAAGAGAAAATACATTGTGATCATTTTGTACATAACGCACGGTTGCCGGATCTCCACCGTTCTCCTGAATAGTCTGGTCAATATTACTGTTTACCTCTGCAGAAACCTGAACAAATACCGGCCACAGATCCATGGAATGCTCGACAGTCGTTTTCTCGTTTACAAGTGGAAGCGGCGTCTGATCATATGCTTCTTTTGAAGCATAGTAGTGATACCATCCATTCGGCTTCTCTTCCGTCCAGCCAATCATATATGCATTCTTAAGTTCTTCTGGCATTCTGTCGTAATTTATTTCCGGCATCAGTCCTAACGGCTGTCCTACATTTCTTGTCTCCAGATGCGTACTGTCTTCCAGGCTCTGACCATCCATATGATATACAACGAAAGCCGGATTATAAATAGACATAAATGTATACGATTTTCCCGCTTCTACGGTCATCTGGAAGGTGTAGCTATTTCCATTTGGAGTACCTGTTCCCCACAGATCTGTAACCTTTCCGTCTGATAAGGTACACTTGAATCCGACAAGTTCATATTTCGCATCTTCGCCTTCTCTTACCGGAGTAACATTTGTCTCTGCGGTCAATGTTATTGTTGCAGTTCCTTTTCCTGTATTTTCATCCATTACCAACTCATATGACGGTACATTTGGATACTGAACTCCGTTTGGAAGTTCTGCCATCTGATGAATATTCGTTGTCGTCTTGATGTCATATTTTACATATACCGGATAAAGTTCCATTGTCTCCGTAACAACTGCGTCATCCTTAAGAAGATATGGCAATGCCTTGTCCGCATCGGAAGTACAGTACTGGTCATTTTCTACATCGTAGATATAATTCCACTCTGCACCGCCTTTTACAATACCGCCGTTTTCCTGTGAATTAGCCTCTTTTGCCTGGATCCATCCGAGGAATTCATAATTTTTATTTACAGTTCCATCAGCATTTTTAATCAGCATTTGGTCATCTGATGGAGAGGCATCGCGAACTAAAGAAACACCATCCCCTACTGGATCACCGGAATATGGATACGTATATCCTGTGTAGATATCCTGTGTCTTTTGGAATACCGGATCTTCATACCGTCTCCAAACAGTAGACATTTCACTTTCTGCCCCAATATCCGTTTTATAATGGAAGTTCAACGATGCTGCTAAATGAGCTTTTATTATATATCTGTTCGTTGGTATAAATATTTGTGCCTTATCAACCTCCCAGGTCATATCTTTTGAACTAAATTTATTGTTGTTAAGACTTTGATTTTCTTCTCCTGCCCAAAATATAAACTGATATCCACTTTTGGGTTCTGCCTGAACTGTTAATCTATTCACAAGACTTTCTGGCCTATCCCACATTGAGAGCTTGGCTGCATTTGGAAAATCACTCAATACTGTAATATTATAGTCGCTATTATCGCTCCAATGTGCATATATCGAAGCAGGTGCTACAATCGAATATGGATTTGGAATCTGATCCGATGAATCTGAACATTTTCCCACTCCATGTTCTTCTAATGACCAATGGGTAAAATGATGAGAATAATCAAGTGGCAACATATCTGCAGCACGATCATAGTCAAATATACTTTGATACCTCACCCACTCGGAATAAAAGTTACTATATTGATATGCACCATCGATTTCACCATTTTCTTTTGTATTTGCATAATAATCTGTTAAATACTCAAACCGAGCCGTATAGGTTACTTCTTTCGACACATCCGGCACATAATATGTCTGCTCATTGCTGACTCGCGCCTCGATTGGCTGTCCCTGCTCATCAACTCCGATCTGCTGATACCATCCAAGGAAACGATATCCTGCCGGAAATGCGCCATCTGCTTCTGCTCCTGTCACCTGAATAAATACACCGGTGTCATCGCTTCCAACAGACGTATATCCAACACCTTGCCGCTCGGATTCAAGATTACCTTCACCCTGCTCATGTCCTTCAAACACTGTTTTGATATTTGTAATATAATTTGTAAAGATCGGATACAACTCCATGGTTTTCTCAACCGGATCTCCCGCGTGGTAAATTGCCCCCTTATTCAAAAGTTCTTCCAATTTTCCGGAAGTAATCGCGGAATAGCCACCGCCTGATTCGTCCGGATTTGGCTCCGTTGTCCATCCATAGAATACGGCTCCATCCGGCGTAACCGTCGGCACAACATCTGCCAGGTTTTCCCGATAAGTATAGTATTTCGTATCGCTTGTCATCTCCATTCCGTCAAGTTCATGGAATGCAATCCGGGCTTTCAGACAGGCAATATACAAATCCTTATCTGTCTCGTTATTTCCAAATTTAAATGTGTACCTTTGTTCCTGACTGACCGGTTCTGCTCCTTCTGCATGTGTGATTGCTTCCAGTTCAGACATATCCGATACAGAATCTTTTCCTACGTCTTTCTGCTTAAACCATCCGGCAAACTCGTATTCGGTAATCTTATCTTCCGGATTGCTGTCCACCGGATTTACTTCCAGCGTTGCATTGACATCCCCGCGAGGGTGGATGCCCTGGACTGCAAAATGGTATGCGTCATCCGTTGATACCTTTTCATTGACAAGCGCAGTCGGATCAACGGATACCACCCCTGCTCCCGGGAAGTCAAATGTCACAGACATATGGCTTCCGTGAACCGGAATTCCCAAATCATAATCCATTACCCATTTGTTGATGTGTTCTGTAGCTTCTCCTCTGATTTTTGTTCCTTCAAAATCATAGTCATGATCTTTCCAGAACTCACGATCTTCATATGTTTTATCATCTTTTGCTGAATACTGTGGCGTATCGTTCCAATCTTCCACCGCTCTTATCGTTTTACTGGTACTGCTTTCACTTCGTTTAAAATAGGAATCTGTCACCGTTGCCTGACTCTCTTTAATATTTGCAATACCACTGATGTTTACATCTGTCTGAATAATCGGAATCACAAGGATGGCATTGTACTGTTTGGAATGAATATTTCCGGCATAATGACATCGCTCAATGTGGGAATTTCCCCTAAGTGCACCTGTGATACCGCCTGCATATCCCGCAATTCCCGAACCGACTGCGACATAGTTTGTCGCATAAAAAGATACGTCTGCTGTACAGAAACAATCTACAATCCTTGTTTCTCCATCAGCTGTATTCACACCACCGACAATTCCTCCGGCATAAACGGATTTTCCTCCAAGAGCGCCGACTGCGATATCATAATCATTTCTGACAACGCTTTCCTGTAATTCATTGCTTTCTCCCACATAATTAGAACGTACTCTTGAATATTCGATCGTAGAATCTTCTGCCAGCCGACCAGACCGCCCATATACAGACCTTCTCCTCCGACTCCGGTGACTCCCGATGTACTGTTATTAACAATCTCTGTTCCACTGATCTCACAGTTATACATTACGCTGTCTTCCATAATTCCTGCGATTCCTCCACCACAGAATCCAAGGTTTGTAATCAGCGAGATTACATTGTTTGCCGGAGACAGCTTGATCTTACTGTTTAAAACTGTCAGATTTTCCAGGTGTGTGTTTTTTGCATGACCAACCACAATTCCGCCTTGATAAATTGCTTCTATATCTGCATTTTCCAGAGTAAGATTCTGAATAGTGGCTCCATCTGTAAAAGAAAACAATCCACTATTCGGGTCCTTTATAATATTCGGTTCATAGACAAGACCTTTGATTCTATGATTTTGACCATCAAACGTTCCTTTAAACGGTCTGTCCTTCGTTCCAACCGTAAGATGCGTTACACCATATTTTTCCAACATGGCCTTAATATCAGCATCTGTAAGATCCAAATCTGTATTTAGGACCACCCTGTGTCCCTCGTAATCCAGTGTCTGACTTGCCATTGCAAAAATAAAAAAATCTTCAAATGTATTAATTTCGTTTATTCTCTCTGTTTGCTGCACTTTCTCTTGCTGCTGAGATTCCTCTGCTTCTTTCGCCTCTGCAGAAATTGAAAATAAGAGAGGCATTATAAGACAGAGTACCAGCACACCCAAGATCTTTGATAAATTTTTCTTAATTTGCCTTTCGTTTTCTCTCTTCATTATTCTGCCTCCTTCGGCCAGCCATTCGCTGTCTCTGCCGATGTTCCGTTATTTTCACTTTGAACAGCCTGTGCGGAAACTACAAATTCAATTTTGCTTCCTGCATGGTCTGTCTTTAATCTATCTAAATCAAATATCAGTTCCTCAAAAAGATTGCCCGTCACCTGATCCTGCTCCAGCGCTTTGCTATGGTAATACCACTCTCCATGTTTTACCCATTCTCCGGTCGGATCTTGGAACGAGACATACTCTCCCGCCTGAAACTTTCCTTGTTTATCTTCACCGCTAAACTCAATCTTGACCCTGACATATACCGGGTGTTCACATATATTTTTTACTTTTATGATACGAGATACCTGATTCCCGTTTAACTTTTCCTCTTCTGTCGTTACGGAGACTTCTTCTCCATTTTCATCCATCCTGTTATTGATCAGCTGAATTTTCAGCCTGCCAAACGAAATAATATTTTCCGCTGTGCCTTCACTCGTTGAAAAAGCAACGGAGGAAAGAGCACAAAGCAATATCGAAATAATACAAATAATTGTTATCCTTTCTTTCATACTTTTCATAGCTCTCTCCTCCTGCTTCCTATTTTATTCGCTAATCAAATCCTGCATATTTTTAAATGATTATGTAAATTTATCTTTTTCAATTATTTTGTAATACCAAATGCTTTTTTGGCTGCTTCTAAGATTACATTGTCTTCAATCTCTGTTCCCTGAGCATCTTTTGACTGATGCAAGAATGCCTGTACAGTAATTGTTCTGCCTGTAGCATCTTCTTTTGCTACAAAGTCTTCGATATTTGCATCTTTGGAAACAAGTACGTTATCAAACAGCGCTTTGTCTGTCCACACATTTTTATCTTTTACATTAGATGCATCTAAACCTGCATCATATTTGAACAGACCGCCTGTGTAATATGTTTTCTGATCTACTGTAATCGCGTCAGCTTCCACTGCAGACCATCCCTCGTTCATTGCAAAATACATCATCTGATTGTTTACCATTTCATTTGTTACGTAAACATACACATCACATGCTTCACTTCCAGGTCCAACACCTACATACGGGTCTTTCGCAACAGTGTTTCCCGGCATCAATTTTGAATCTGCTACCCAATGTGGCTCATACAGGTTTCCATTTAATTTTGTTGTATCGTCTGGGTCAATCGGTACTTCAGGATCCGGACCTGGTTTCTCTGGTTTGATCGGTCCGATATTACCTACTGTGAATGAGTTGGTTAATTTACTGTGAGTTGTCAGATACGCAATCGTACCTCCGACAGCCAAAACGCACACAAGTAATACGGCAATGACTGCTGCCATTTTTGATTTGTTTCTGCTTTTGTTTGTTTCTTTCATCTTCTCTTCTCCTTCTCTAAGTATTGCAGGATTCGTGAAACTGCGAATAGGCTAAGGACTATAATGATCACACCTGCCTTTCCCGACGTCGTCCTTATCAACATATACACATATCCTACGATCGGAATTGAGTATTCCACCCGCCCGATTATATGATCAAAATCAACGGCTTTTGCGTCATTGATTTGATTACCTTCTGAATCAAGGTTATTCACCCCATAAGTGGTAACGCACTTCCCTGCTTTGTCAACTCCTCCAATCCGATGCGTTGCCACAACATCTTCTGTCATATAAAACTGATATCATCCCTGCTTCCAGCTCTTCCGGTTTCACACCATTGACATACACA
>ENA-OQBT01000241-OQBT01000241.1-human-gut-metagenome-genome-assembly--contig:-NODE-241-length-37619-cov-2.296677_pt1 | contig 37619 bp, 46 predicted proteins | sample MGYA00242749_ERZ504557 | MGnify/ENA primary metagenome ERZ504557 (study PRJEB26092, sample SAMD00036243) | human gut metagenome | host: Homo sapiens | study: EMG produced TPA metagenomics assembly of... | reverse complement strand
TTTACCCATACCGGATCGTTTGCACTGAATGCGGCATATGCAGGAGCAAGGAAGTTATCGGCGTTGATGCATCAGAGCTCGGCGTAGAGCAGGCACGGAAAAACGCATCCTTAAATGGTCTGGAAAACGTAGCATCTTTCATGTGCGAGGATGTCTTTGAACTGTTGCCGCGTCTTGAAAAAGAGGGAGAAAAATTCGACGTCGTTATCCTTGACCCGCCGGCCTTCACAAAATCAAGAAACTCCATCAAAAACGCAATCAAGGGATATCGTGAAATCAATCTGCGCGGCATGAAACTGGTCAAAGACGGTGGCTATCTGTGCACCTGTTCGTGTTCCCACTTTATGGACTACGAACTCTTTACAAAAACCATCAACCAGGCGGCTCACAACGTCCACAAACGTCTCCGTCAGGTAGAATACCGCACCCAGCTCCGGATCACCCAATTCTGTGGGCGGCGGATGAGTCCTATTACCTGAAGTTCTACACTTTCCAGGTTGTGGATGAAAAATAGAAATTCTTCCTCTGCCGGAAGCGCCGAAACGGAAAAGCGAAGTGTAAGAAATGGGAGGAATTGCCATATGATAGAACCAACACCCCATGCACAAAAGAAAAAGCACTCCCGCCAGATGGCCACAAGCTGTGAGTCGTGCGGCAATTTTGTGTATGATGAGGAGTATGAATGCTACACCTGCGAGGTGGATCTCGATGAGGATGAGATGGCACGTTTTCTGCAGGATAAATTTTACGACTGTCCGTACTACCAGCTCGGCGACGAGTATCGGATTGTGCGGAAACAGATGTAGGCAGGCAATGCGTCCGGTATACAAGGCTACGGCGTTTGCAATAAAAATAGAAAAAGAACAGGAGGATTTTTACCATGAACAACGAAGTATTAAATGCAATCAAAACAAGAAGAAGCATCCGCAAATACAAAGCGGAGCAGATTACCGATGAGCAGCTCGATGCAATTCTGGAGGCCGGAACGTATGCGGCAACCGGCATGGGAAAACAGTCGCCGGTGATTGTTGTGGTACAGAAACCGGAGCTGATTGCAAAGCTTTCGAAAATGAATGCGGCTGTTATGGGTACAACATCCGATCCGTTCTACGGCGCTCCGACCGTTCTGATTGTGCTTGCTGACCCGGAGCGCGGAACTTATGTGGAGGACGGCTCTCTTGTCATGGGAAATCTGATGCTGGCAGCACATGCCGTTGGTGTGGATTCCTGCTGGATCCATCGTGCAAAAGAAGAGTTCGCGAGCCCGGAGGGAAAAGCCCTCTTAAAAGAGTGGGGACTTTCCGAAAATTATGTTGGCATCGGCCACTGCATCCTCGGCTATCGCGACTGTGAGTACCCGGAGGCAAAAGAAAGAAAAGCAGATTATATTGTAAGAGTATAATCATCTGCGAAAACGGCTCCGGGAGCGGCTGTGTGTTGAAAACACCCGCCCGGAGTCTATATTTTTAACCGAATCAAGCAAGTAGCGAAGCGGATTACGAATATCCGCTTTGCTAGAGACAACAGAGGAACAGCCATGTATCGAATTATGATTGTAGAAGATGATGAAGTCATCGCCCGCGCCGTGCAGCAGAGCCTGGTTTCCTGGGGCATGGATGCGTTCTGCGTACAGGATTTTTCCAGTGTTCTCGCTGAATTTGCCGTGAAAAATCCGCAATTAGTGCTGATGGACATTCATCTTCCCTTTTTTAACGGATTTCACTGGTGCCAGGAGATTCGAAAAGTCTCGAAAGTGCCGGTAATTTTTCTTTCTTCTGCATCGGACAACATGAACATCATTATGGCCGTTAATATGGCGGCGATGACTTTATCGCGAAGCCGTTTGATTTAAGTGTCCTGACCGCCAAAGTCCAGGCGATGCTCCGCCGCACCTACGAATTTGCCGGAGAAACGAATTTCCTCGAGCACCGCGGTGCCATGCTCGATACGGGAAGTGGTGTGCTGAATTACCGGGGAAAGCGGATTGAGCTGACAAAAAATGAGTGGCGCATTCTGCAGTCCCTTCTCGAAAATAAAGGAAAAGCCGTCAGCCGCGATATGCTGATGATGCATCTGTGGGAGTCGGACAGCTTTATAGATGACAACACGCTGACCGTCAACGTCACGCGCCTGCGGAAAAAACTGGAGGAGGCAGGACTTACAGACTTTATCCAGACGAAAAAGGGTGTCGGCTACCTGATCGCATGACGGAAGCAGAACAGGAGAAAAGGATGGAACAACAGAAAGAGGGAATCCGGCAGGAGTTTATGCTTCTTAACTGGTATTTGAAAGAGCATCTTGCATCGGCCGTGCGGATTGCCGCTTTTATAGGAGTATTTTCACTCCTCTGTTTTCTGCGCAATGTGCCGCAGGATGTCACCGTTTATATGATCGTGCTGATGGCTGCTGCCGGAGCCACAGGTTTTTGCTTTCATTATGGGAAGTACCGGAAACATCATCTGGTCTTAGCACTCCTTGCCGCCGAACCGCAGGGCAAAACAGAAGCGCTTCCGGAGGCGGACGGGCTTCTGGCGCGGGATTACCAGCAGATCATCGCATCCTATGAGCGGCAGTTTCAGGAAGAACAGATTAAGATGGAGCAGAAATACCGCGATATGATGGAGTATTACACGATGTGGACCCATCAGATCAAAACGCCGATTGCGGCGATGCGGCTGCTTCTGCAGGAGGAGGATACGCCGTTTTCGCGTGAAATGCAGAGCGAACTTTTCCAGACGGAGCAGTATGTGCAGATGGCGCTGCAGTACCTGCGCATGGAAAAAATGACATCGGATCTTGTCTTTGCAAGGTACGATTTGGATGCGCTGATCCGCCAGGCTGTGCGGAAATATGCTCCGCTTTTTATCCGCCGGAAGATTATCCTTTCCTACGAGCCGGTGCACTGCGAGGTGCTGACAGATGAAAAATGGCTCGTCTTTGTGCTGGAGCAGATTCTGTCAAATGCGCTGAAATACACGAAAAGTGGAAGCATTCACATCTATCTGTCACCGGATGCACCAAAAACGCTGGTGATTGAGGACACCGGCATCGGCATTGCGCCGGAGGATCTGCCGCGGATTTTCGAAAAAGGCTACACGGGCTGCAACGGCCGCGCAGACAAGCGGTCAACGGGCATCGGACTGTATCTGTGCCGCCAGATCATGGAGAAACTTTCGCATACCATCCGCATCGAGTCGGAGATGGGAGTGGGAACGAAGGTGTATCTTGGGCTGGATACCGTATCCCTGTAGTACATAGAGAGCTTCGCCGGGAATCTTACAGAAATGTAAGGTTGCCGGTCTTTTTGTAAGATGATCCTAAGGCAGAAGAGGGCGCGGACGGGTATAATAAGCCTTGTCAATTAAGAAAACAGTTCAGACAGAAAGGAAAATGTGACATGGCAATTCTGGAAGTAGAACATCTGAAAAAAACATATACCACGCGCCTTGGCAGCAACCGGTGGAAGCGTTGAAAGACGTTAATTTTACAGTGGAACGGGGCGAATTTGTTGCAATCATGGGCGAATCGGGAAGCGGAAAAACGACGCTTCTGAACCTGCTCGCAGCACTAGACAAGCCAACCGGCGGACAGGTGCGGTTAAATGGAAAGAATCTCGGCGAATTAAAGGAGAAGGAGATTGCCGGATTCCGCCGCGAAAATTTAGGTTTCGTGTTCCAGGACTTCAACCTGCTCGATACCTTTTCCCTGCGTGACAACATTTATTTGCCGCTCGTGCTGGAAGGAAAAAAATACGAGGAGATGAGTCTTCGGGCAGAGCCGATTGCGAAAAAACTCGGCATCACCCAGATCCTCAATAAATACCCATATGAGGTGTCCGGCGGACAGAAGCAGCGTGCAGCCGTTGCGCGTGCGCTGATTACCAATCCGGAGCTGGTTCTTGCGGATGAGCCTTCCGGCGCGCTCGATTCCCATGCAGCGGATGGCCTCATGAAACTGTTCGGGGAGATCAACGAGGAGGGCCAGACGATTGTTATGGTAACGCACAGTGTGAAGGCGGCCTGCTCGGCGAAGCGTGTGCTGTTCATCAAGGATGGCGAGGTCTTCCACCAGCTGTATCGCGGTTCTTTAGGGCGCGATGAGATGTATCAGAAGATCTCCGATACGCTGACAATTCTTGCGACGGGTGGTGAACGGGATGAATAATCTGCTGTATGCCAGACTGGCAAAAACAAATTTGAGCAAAAACCGTCAGAATATTCTTCCGTATCTGCTGTCATGCATCGGCACGGTGGTGATGTTTTTTATCATGGATACACTGGCGCAGGGAAGTGGCTTTGATTCCATGATCGGAAAAGATACGATCCTGACAGTGATGGGGATGGGAACCTATATCATTGGCCTGTTCGCGGTGATTTTTCTGATTTACAGCAACAGTTTTCTGGCAAAAAGAAGAAAAAAGAGTTCGGTCTGTTCCAGATTCTCGGCATGGAGAAAAAGCATCTGGCGAAGATCCTCTTTTTTGAGAGTCTGTATCTGTGAGCGGCATCGCTTGGAATCGGTATTCTGCTCGGTGTGTTGCTGTACCGCCTGCTGTTTCTGGTGCTGATGAAGCTGACCGGACTGAACGGAACAATTGGTTTTGCGTTCAGTGCAAAAGCCGTGGGAAGTACGATGCTGCTGTTCGGCCTGACTTTTGTGATCAATTTTCTCTTAAGCCTTCGCCAGATCCACGTCTCACAGCCGGTCGAACTGCTGCACGGCGGCGCGCAGGGTGAGCGGGAACCGAAAACGAAGCTTTTGACGGCGGTTCTTGGATTCATGCTTCTTGGTGTTGGCTATTATCTGGCTCTGACCTGCCAATCCTCGATGGATGCACTTGATAAGTTTTTTAATGCAATCGCTTTGGTTATGGTGGGAACGTACTGCCTGTTTTCTGCTGGAAGTATTGCATTTTTGAAAATTCTGAAGAAAAACAAGAATTACTATTACCAGACACGCCATTTTACAAGCATTTCGGGCATGCTGTACCGCATGAAGCAAAATGCGGTCGGTCTTGCAAATATCTGTATTCTGTCAACGGGTGTGCTTCTGGTTATCTCCATCAGCACATGTCTGTGGACGGGAATTGAGGAGGTTACCTATACGCGGTTTCCACATCAGATTTCGATCGAAGCAAATACTGGCGTGAGCGGCATTATGAAGACGGTGGAGCCGGTCAGTCAGAAGATGATAGAGGAAGTGAAAACTGGGATTGATCAGCATCTGGAAGAAAAGCAGCTCAGAAAAAAGTATGAAAGTGATCAGAGATACTATGTTATGCTTGCTGTTGTAGATAGAAACAAAGTAGAAAAAACACAGTCAGATGATGCTGCGGCGAGCACACTGATAAAAATCATGGAAGAGTCGGAGTACAATCAGGTAACCGGCGAACAGGTAGAGCTGGAACCAGGGCAGGCTCTGGTTTTTCAGGCAAAACAGAAAAATTATGGATATGACACGATTGAACTGGGAAATCAGACGTATGAAGTAAAAAAATGGAATACCGATAAGAAATCGTACATTCTGGATGAGAAGACGCAGGTGTATGAGACAATGACGGTGGTGACGCGGAACATGAAGCAAAGGAAGCGTATGCGGCTGTGCAGGGAAAGGAGCCAGAAGGATACAGTTGGAATATGCTCTGGATCTTATCGGGGATGCCGGCGAACAGATCACTGTTGGAGATGAGATTGAGACGATACTGACGGAATCATCTTTTAACGGATGGGTGGAAGTGCGCGAAAAAGAGCGCAATACGGTTTACAGTCTGTATGGTTCACTTCTGTTTTTAGGTGTTTTCGTCGGTGCGCTATTTTTGATGGGTGCCGTTATGATTATCTATTACAAGCAGGTTTCAGAAGGCTTCGATGACCGAAAACGGTTCCAGATTATGCAGAAGGTCGGCATGAGCCGCAAAGAAATCCGTCAGACGATTCAGTCACAGGTGGTAACGGTCTTTTTCCTGCCGCTCGCGGTGGCCGTGGTGCATACAATGGTAGCGTTTCCATTGACCAAGCGTATCATGCAATGCTGAATTTCCCGGACAGCAATCTGTTTCTGGCTGCAACAGCAATTACGATTGCGGCGTTTGCCGTGGTTTACCTGATCGTCTATGTGCTGACGGCGCGGGCGTATTACAAAATTGTGGAATAAAAAGATGTACTTTTTTTTAAAACATCAGCGCGGCTTTGAAAAAAACTTAACAAAAAACGATGAGAAAAAGACATCCGGCGCAGACGGAAAATCTGTGGAGGATGTCTTTTTTGCTGTTCTATTTATAAATGCCGTTGACGGTAACTTTGAAAAGAGCTTCTTTTCCGTTGAGTTCGTCTTTTCCATAGTCTTCCGGGAAAGTGACGGTTACATCTACGCTGTCGCCCGGGTGATGACCGATGAGCTGTTCTTCAAAGTCATCGATGTAAGTATGAGAACCGATCACAAGATCAGCGCCGTTTCCTTTTGTGTTTCCACCTTCAAATTCCACGCCGTCAATGGAGCCGACATAGTCGATATTGACGGTATCACCGTCCTCGATGGTAAGGGAAGTGTCGGTCTGCAAAGAGGCAGAAGCCGAAGTGGAGGCTGATGAGGCGGATGCGGCCGATGAGGCTGTGGAGGTATCCTCCGAGGCACTTTTGGTAGAGAGTCGTTTGGAATCGAGTACGCTGGCAATAATAAGGCCGACGATCACAACGACAATCAGAGCCGGTCCGGCCCAGCTCCAGATCTTTTTGTAATGCGCTACTTCGCTTCGTGCTCCCGCTCTTTGGCACGCCGTTCCTTGGCAGCTTTTCTGTTTTCTTTGTTCATAAAATGGATCTCCTTTGCGCTTTTTACGACTGCAATCGTATTTTATAATATCAAGTATATCATAAAAATATGGTAAAAGTGTGAAAAAAATAACACGATCCAACATTGTCAATGCTCAAAAATGACGATATAATGAGTGCAAGTGAGTCAAATGAAAATTTATTTTCATTTGACGAACGACGAATGTCGCTTACGCGATAGCGTAAGATTGAGTGCAAGTGAGCCAAATGAAAATTTATTTTCAGTTGGCGAACGACGAATGTCGCTTACGCGATAGCGTAAGATTGAGTGCAAGTGAGTCAAACGAAAATTTATTTTCAGCTGGCGAAGACGAATGTCGCTTACGCGGCAGCGTAAGATTGAGTACAAGTGAGAAAACGCGGCGAGTAAGGGAGTGAATAAAATGGATGACTGGAGTAGTTTCAGAACGACGACATCCGAACAGCAGCGCCTCCGGGCTGCACTTTCCGGCTTTTGTGAATCGCAGGATCTTCCGGAAGAACAGCGAGCCGCATATACCGCATACCTGCGGAAACGCATCCGTCCCGCTGTCGAAATGCTGATTCGTGAGGATGATTTTTCAAAGCTGGAACGTATTCTGCAGACCGGATGGCTGTCCGATGCAGACCGAAAACGTTTTCTCAACCTTGCCGCCGACCAGCAGAAATGGCAGGCCTTCCGCATTCTCCTGAACCGGAGCTCACAGGATCCGATGCAGGAGAATACGGAAAGCAGAAAAACAGAAGCTGCGTTTCAAAAAGAAAAGCCCACAAAAGAAAAAGAAGCGCTGGCGCTCCGGCTTTTCGAAGAAGCCCGCAAAAATCTCTGCTGGCTGTCCCCGGAACTTGGTGAAGCGATTCTCTTCTTTCGTCATCAGCCGTCCGACAGGACAAAAGCCATCACATCCGACGGTCATACGATATATTTTAACTCCGATTTTGTACTCCGCATGTGTGCCGAAAATTCATCGTTCCTCAAGGAAGGCTATCAGCACCTGCTGCTGGAATGCATCCGTCGGTTTGGAAAAGAAACACCGGAGCCGGAAAAAGAAGAACAGTCCCCGGTTTCATGGCTGATGCCGGAAAAAGAAAAAAAGTCTCCAGTTTCATGGCTTGTGCCGGAAAAAGAGACGGAACTTATCGAGTCTTTTCAACCAGTCTGGAAACGTGCTGCCCGTAAGTTGGCGGAAAACTACGGCACCGGCGCCTGCGGCGAGGCCAGAACTGCGGTGGAAAAAAAGAAACTCTGTCCGGGATCGAAAAAAGAGCGTACGATTACCGTGCTTTCTGAAACGCTTTACCGTTACCCGCGAGGAAATGGAGCTGGATCTCGACAGCTTCGATCCAGTCGCTTACCATTATGGGCTTATGTATTACGGAAATTTCCCTTTCATCGAGCCGCCGGAGACGCGCGAGGGAAACCGTCTCGAAGAGCTGGTTATCGCGATCGACACATCCGGTTCGTGCAAAAAAGAAATCGTAGCAAAATTTCTCGGTGAGACGCGCAGCATTCTTGAAGAAAAAGAAAACTTCTTTTCCCAATGGAACGTCTGCCTGATCCAGTGCGACAGCTTCGTGCAGGATGTCACGATGATCCATTCACCGAAAGAATGGGAAGCTTACCGTGAAACAATTACCATCAAGGGCCGAGGCGGAACCGATTTCCGTCCTGTCTTTCAGAAAGTGGAAGAGTTGCGGAAACAGCATGTATTCCGAAACTTAAAAGCGTTGATCTATTTTACCGACGGAGACGGAATTTATCCCGAACAAAAGCCCGATTACGAGACGGCATTTGTCTTTGTCAGACAGACCGAAAAAATGAATCTTGTCCCAAAATGGGCAAAAAAACTGCTGACAGAAGAATGTACTCTTTGAACAAAACTGACAAAAAGCATCTCGCAAAATCAAACACAGAAAGATTTCGAGAGTACATAAAGAGTGCATAAGATAAGAGAGATCATATGAACATACAAGAAGCAAAAGAGACAATTGAAAAAGCCCTGCGCGCATACTTTGCAAGAGATGAAATTGGTTTTCCGCTGGTTCCGCTCCGGCAGCAGCGTCCCATTCTCCTGATCGGCCCGCCGGGCATCGGAAAAACGGCAATTATGGAGCAGATCGCAGAAGAGTGCGGTGTGGGGCTTGTCGCCTACACGATGACACACCATACGCGTCAGAGTGCCATGGGCCTTCCGGAGATCTGCACACGTGGAATCGAAGGGAAAATGGTACATACAACGGAATACACGATGAGCGAGATCATCGCCTCGATCTATGACTGCATGGAGCAGACCGGAAAGAAGCGGGGTATCCTCTTTCTCGATGAAATTAACTGCGTCTCCGAGACACTCGCTCCGGTGATGCTGCAGCTTTTGCAGGATAAAAAATTCGGCAACCAGCGCATCCCGGATGACTGGCTGATCGTGGCCGCCGGAAATCCGCCGGAATATAATAAATCTGTGCGGGAATTTGATGTGGCAACGCTTGACCGTGTGCGGAAGATCGAGGTGGTTCCCGAGCTTTCCGTGTGGCTTTCCTATGCAGAGAAAAATCAGATCCACGGTGCTGTGACAACGTACCTTATGGCACACAGTGACCATTTTTATTCTGTTTCGCAGGAAGCGGATGAAAAGCGTTTTGTAACGGCACGCGGCTGGGAGGATTTGTCGGCAGTGCTGAAAAGTTATGAAATCCTGAATTTTCCGGTCGACGAAGCACTGATTGGACAATATTTGCAGGAAGAAAAGACGGCGGAGGAATTCAACTCGTACTACAGGATTTACGAAAAATATGGACAGGATTACGGTGTGGAGGAGATTTTGACCAGTGCATTTTCCGGAGAAATCATGGCAGAAAAAAAGAAGATGGCAGAAAACGGTTCCGCAGAAGAGCGATCTGTACTGCTGTCTCTGTTTCATGCGGCACTTCAGAAAGAGGCATCCGCCTGCCAGAAGCAGGAGCACACGGCAAAGGAACTCTCCGAGTGCTTGCGCCAGTTTACCGGGCTTTGCAGGCAGAAAAAAGATGAGACATACGCATCCTGGCTGCGGCAGAAAGAGCAGGGATTTGCAGTGTGCAAAAAGCAGGGACTGCTGAAAAAGGACGAGGAAGAAACGAATGCGCGGGTCTTGAAAAAGTTAAAAAAACTCGAGGAGACCGCTAAAAAATGTCGCAAAACCGATCCGGATCAGATGAAAGAGCTTTTTGAAACGGTATGTGAACTGGAACAGGAAAAAGCGGAGAAGGAAGTAAAAGATGTGAAGCAACAGATCCGCCGTGCCGCTGAATTTTTACAGAACAGCTTTCCGGGCGGAGCAGAGGTGGTGCTGTTTGAAGCAAATCTGGCGCGAAGTCCAGCGTTACGGGGCTTTTTTGATTGAGGAAAGCATGGATGCCGAAGGATAAGCTGCCATTTTGTAAAGAAGAAAATGGTTCTGAAAAGCCCATTTCTGGAGAAAAATGATTTGAAAGGCAGAGGAAAAACGGGACAGAGGAAAGGAGAAAAAGATGAATTATAAAATGATCCTGCAGTACGACGGCACGCGCTATAACGGCTGGCAGAAGCAGGGAAATACGGACAACACGATTCAGGGCAAGCTCGAAACGCTGCTGTCCAGGATCGCAGGAGAGCCGGTGGAGATCCACGGCGCGGGCAGAACCGATGCCGGCGTCCATGCGGCGGGACAGGTCGCAAATGCAAAGTTCCATACGGATCTATCCGATGAAGAACTTCTGCAGACAATCAACCACTATCTGCCGGAAGACATCGAAGTTACCAGCCTCGCGCGGATGCCGGAGCGCTTCCACAGCCGTCTGAATGCGGTGGACAAAACATACGAATACCGTATCGTGATCGATGGCAGAAAGCATGTTTTCGAGCGGAAATACGTGTATTTTCCGGAAGCACCGCTCGATGTGGAAAAAATGAAAGAAGCATCGAAAGCGTTTATCGGAACGTATGATTTCAGGAGCTTCTGTGCCAACAAACGTATGAAAAAATCGACGGTACGGACGATTACCGGAATTGATTTCTGCGAGAAAGACGGGATTCTTATCATTTCCTATACCGGAACCGGTTTTCTGTACCACATGGTGCGGATCCTGACCGGAACGCTTGTGGAGGCCGGGATGGGAAAACGGGATATCGCATCAATGACGGAGCTTCTCAAAGCAAAAAATCGCGAAAGTGCGGGTTTTCTTGCACCGGCATGCGGACTCCTGTTAAAAGAAGTCCGATATGAATAACCGAAATAATCAGGGCAATGCACCAGCCTTTTTTGCATAAAAAACCGAAAAAAGGCTGTGAATTGATAAATGCAGCATAGAAAAGAGAAAGGATGAGGTGAAAAGCATGTTTCAGAAGAAAAGAAATACTTTTCATGGCGGCGTTCACCCGTACGAGGGAAAAGAGCTCTCCAAGGACAAACCGATTGTCAAAGCGCAGCCGGGCAACTTATTGTATTACGCAGTGTCACAGCACATCGGAGCGCCTGCTGTGCCGACCGTACAAAAAGGCGACCATGTAAAAGCGGGACAGAAAATCGCAGAAGCGGGAGGATTTGTTTCGGCTCCTGTTTACGCATCGGTTTCCGGCATGGTAAAAGGAATTGAGAAAAAAGTTTCCGCAGCCGGTTCCCCGGTAGACTGTATCGTTGTGGAGAACGACGGGCTGTATGAAAAAGAAACATTTGAGGAGTGCCCGCACTGGGAAAAACTCGACGCAGATACGATCCGGAACAAGATCAAAGAGGCCGGAATCGTGGGAATGGGAGGTGCAGGCTTCCCGACACACGTCAAAGTATCCCCGAAAGATCCGTCAGCAATTGACACATTCTCGTCAATGGAGCAGAGTGTGAGCCGTATCTGACGAGCGACTATCGCAGAATGCTCGAAGAGCCGGAAAAGGTGATCGGAGGCTTAAAAATCATGTTGCATATGTTCCCGAGGGCAAAGGGAGTCATCTGCATTGAAGACAACAAACCGGACTGTATCGCGAAGTTCCGTGAGCTGGTGCTTCCGGAGGATAACATTGAGGTTCTGGAGCTTAAAACGAAATACCCGCAGGGTGCCGAGCGTATGCTGATCTATGCAGCAACGGGACGAAAGGTAAATTCCTCCATGCTGCCGGCGGACGCGGGCTGTATCGTGGATAACATCGATACCGTGACCGCTATTTACCAGGCAGTCCGCTTCGGCGAACCGCTGATGAGCCGTATCGTTACCGTGACAGGAGATGCCGTACAGAATCCGTGCAACTTTGAAGTGCCGGTCGGCATGCTCTTATCCGAACTTTTAGAGCAGGCAGGTGGTCTGAAAAACGAGGCATCCAAGATCATCTGCGGCGGTCCGATGATGGGAAAAGCCCTGTTTACAATGGAGGTTCCTGTAACCAAGACAACATCTGCACTGACCTGCCTCACCGAGGATGAAGTATCTGCGCTGGCGCCATCTGCCTGCATCAACTGCGGACGCTGCGTTTCCGTCTGTCCGGGTCAGATTCTTCCGGCCCGCCTTTCCGTTTTTGCGGAGCACGGAGAGGAAGAGAAGTTCCTGAAATACGGCGGAATGGAGTGCTGTGAATGTGGCTGTTGTTCCTTTATCTGCCCGGCAAGACGTCCGCTGACGCAGGAAATCAGCTCAATGCGTAAAGTGCTTCTGGCAAAGAGAAAGAAGAAATAGGGGGATCTTACATATGAATGGATTATTACACGTATCATCTTCCCCGCACGCACGGTCCAAGGTGACGACAGACAAAATCATGTTTGCCGTCCTGCTTGCCCTTGCCCCGGCAGCCTGCGTGGGAGTCTGGAATTTCGGCCTTCGGGCACTGCTTTTGATTGCGATTTCGATGGCAGTCTGTCCCCTGACGGAATATCTGTATGAAAAAGGAATGAAGAAACCGGTGACGATTGCGACGGCAGTGCACTGGTAACCGGCCTTCTGCTGGCCATGAACATGCCGGTGCAGGCGCTCTTTGGATGCCGGTGATCGGCGGTGTGTTTGCAATTCTCGTCGTAAAACAGCTTTTCGGCGGTCTTGGCCAGAACATTATGAACCCGGCGCTTGCAGGAAGATGCTTCCTTTTGATTTCCTTCCCGGGTCATATGACCAACTTCGCTGCCCCGGCAGCCGCACATCTTGTGGATACCGTATCCGGTGCGACACCGCTTGCCGCAGCAAAAGCAGGAGAGCAGGTGAATCTGCTGTCCATGTTCCTTGGGAATACGGCCGGAACGATCGGTGAGACTTCCGCACTGGCCCTTCTGATTGGCGGCATTTTCCTTGTCTGCATTCATGTGATTGACCTCAATATTCCGCTCATCTACATCGGAACAGAGCTTTTATTTGCCCTGATTTTCGGCGGCCACGGTTTTGATATCAACTTCCTTGGCGCGCATCTTTTTGGCGGTGGTCTGATGCTCGGCGCATGGTTCATGGCAACCGATTACGTTACCCGTCCGATCACAAAGAAGGGACAGTATATCTACGCGGTCATTTTAGGAATTCTGACCGGTGTATTCCGTATCTTTGGAAATTCGGCAGAGGGCGTTTCCTATGCCATCATCTTTACCAACCTTCTGGTTCCGCTCATTGAGCGCGTGACCGTGCCGGTTGGATTCGGAAGAGGAGGCAAGAAAAAAGCATGAACAAAATCATAAAAAACGCACTGATTCTTGCGGCGATCACGCTGATTGCCGGATTGCTTCTCGGGGCGGCACATCAGGTAACCCTGGAGCCGATCCAGAAACAGCAGGAGAAAGAAAAACAGGAATCCTGTCAGAACGTATTCCCGGAGGCAGCTTCCTTTGAAGAAGTAACAATGAGCGATGCAGAACAGGCAGAGCTTACGGCAGCACTGATCGGCCACGGTTTTGAAGCACAGACGATTGACGAACTGCTGCTTGCAAAAGACGCATCCGGCGCGACGATCGGCCTGGTTGAGATCATCTCCACAACCGAAGGCTATGGCGGCGGCATGCAGTTCTCGATGGGAATTGCATCGGACGGAACGACAAAAGGAATCTCTTTCCTGTCACTTTCCGAGACGGCCGGCCTTGGTATGCGTGCCGACACAGACGATTTCAAGAATCAGTTCAAGGATAAAAACGTAGAAGCATTCTCCTACACAAAATCCGGCGCATCCGCGGATGATGAAATCGATGCGCTGAGCGGAGCAACTCTGACAACGAACGCTGTAACAAACGGTGTCAATGCAGGAATCTGCTGTTTTAACTACTGCAACGAATCCGGTCTGCTTTCCGGAGAGGGAGGGAACTCATGAGAAAAGATACGCCGCTGGAACGGCTTTATAATGGTATCATAAAAGAAAACCCGACCTTCGTCATGATGCTGGGTATGTGTCCGACGCTTGCGGTTACCACTTCTGCAAAGAACGGTATCGGCATGGGCCTTGCGACGATGGTCATCCTGACCGCCTCCAACCTGATGATTTCCCTGCTTCGGAAAATCATCCGGACGGCGTGCGTATGCCAGCATACATCGTTGTTGTGGCATCGTTTGTAACCATCGTGGAATTTTTGATGGAAGGTTTTATTCCGGCACTCTATTCCGCCCTTGGCATCTACATCCCGCTGATCGTTGTAAACTGTATCATCCTGGGACGCGCCGAGGCATATGCTGGAAAACATGGTCCGATCCCGTCTTTATTTGATGGTATCGGCATGGGCCTTGGATTTACCGTCGGCCTGACCCTGATCGGTATGTTTCGTGAGCTGATCGGAGCTGGAACCCTGTTCGGTATCCAGGTAATGCCGAGTGCTTACGAGCCGGTCAACATCTTCATCATGGCGCCGGTGCATTCCTTGTGCTGGCAATGCTCGTTGCGGTGCAGAACCGCATCAAACGCCAGAAGTCAGAGAAAACCGGAAAACCGGCAGTCCCGGCAGAAGAGACCGGCTGTATGGCATGCGCCAATAAGGCATACTGCCAGGCTGTGAAAGGAAAGGAGGAAGCGAAATGAAAGAACTGATTTTAATTGCGATCGGTGCGGCGCTGGTGAACAACGTTGTCTTAAGCCAGTTCCTCGGCATCTGTGCGTTCCTCGGTGTTTCCAAAAAGATGGATACGGCGGCCGGCATGGGCGGAGCGGTTATTTTTGTCCTCACGATTTCTTCATTTGTGACAAGTCTGATTTACAAATTTATCCTGGCACCGGCAGAACTTGATTATCTGAAAACGATCGTTTTCATTCTTGTCATCGCGGCGCTGGTACAGCTCGTTGAGATGTTCCTGAAAAAGACGATTCCGTCTCTGTATCGAGCGCTCGGCGTTTACCTTCCGCTGATTACAACAAACTGCGCGGTACTCGGTGTGGCACTCATCAACGTACAGAAGGATTACACGATTCTGCAGGGTACGGTTTACGGTCTGGCAACCGCAATCGGCTTTACGATTGCCATGGTGCTGATGGCCGGCCTGCGGGAAAAGATGGAGTACAACGATATCCCGGAGTCATTCAAAGGAATGCCGATCGTTCTTCTTACGGCTATGCTGATGTCAATGGCATTTATGGGATTTTCCGGAATGATCTAGGAGGATGAAGAGATGAATGGTATTTTAGCAGCCACCCTGATGGTGGGTGGAACCGGCCTTTTGATTGGTATTCTCCTTGGAATTGCCGGAAAGAAGTTTTATGTGGAAGTGGACGAGCGCGAGACGAAGGTCCGTGAAGCGCTGCCGGGCAACAACTGCGGCGGCTGCGGTTACCCGGGCTGTGACGGAGCGGCGGCTGCAGTGGTAAAGGGTGAAGCCCCGATTTCGGTCTGTCCGGTCGCGGAGCGCCGGTTGCGGCAGCGATCGGTGCCATTATGGGACAGGAAGCCGGAGCACAGGAGCGCAGAAAAGCAGTGGTACGGTGCGCCGGTACGTGTGACGTGGCAAAGAACAAGTATGAATACACGGGTGCAAGGGACTGCTCCTACGCTGGTTTTGTACCGGGCGGCGGTCCGAAGAGCTGCGGAAACGGATGTCTTGGTTTTGGAAACTGCGTGAAGGCATGTAAGTTTGATGCGATCCATATTGAAAACGGCATTGCCGTTGTGGACGGCGAAGCGTGCAAGGCATGCGGTGCTGCGTGAAGGCCTGTCCGAGAAATCTGATCGACCTGATTCCGTATGAGCAGAGGATCACGGTGAAATGCCGCTCAACCGAGAAGGGCAAGGCGGTGATGGCAGCGTGTGAGATCGGCTGTATCGGATGTAAGAAGTGCGAGAAGAACTGCCCGTCGGATGCAATTCACGTTGTGGACCAGCGCGCGGAGATCGACCCGGCAAAATGTACAGGCTGCGGCCTCTGCGCGGAGAACTGCCCGCGGAAGTGTATTATGGTAGAAAAATAAAAATGAGAAATTCCATGCTGTGGGAGGGAACTTCTGCGGCGTGGAATTTTTGCTTTTCGGTGATATCGTGTTAGCCAATGCCGGGGGTGGCTGGCTTGACTTGAATTTGGGAAAATGATAAACTGAAAGTCAGAAAACGAGGGGCAAAAAGCTAAAAAAATATAAAATAGCAGAAAGGACGGGGCAAAAGTATGACAATGACAATGGATGAACTGATGAAAGTGCTCGATATGCAGGAGGATATTCTGCAGTTTACGCATTTTACAAATGCAGACGCATGGGAACTGGGAACGATGATCCTGATGGAGGCAAGACGGCGCGGAGCACAGGTTGGCATCATGATCCGCAGAAGCAACGGGGAAGTTGTATTCCAGTATTGTGATAACGGCATTACGCCGCACAATGTGGAGCTGATGAGACGGAAGAGCAATTCGGTGCTTCTGACGGAGCGGAGTTCGCTGCAGCTCTACATGGCAGCGACGAATGCGCCGGAGAGCGTAAAACAGATGGTACTGGACCCGAAGGAATACGCAATGCTGGGCGGAGGTTTTCCGATCTGCGTGGAAGAAGTCGGCGTTGTGGCAACCGTAGCAGTGTCCGGCATGGGACAGGTTTCGGATCATGATGTGATTGTGAAATGCATCAGCAAATATTTGCATATCGATGAAGTACCGAGAATCAGAACTGTATGAAAATGATGATTGAAACTAAATTTTGTGTATGATACAATGTCACCGGCAAAAAGACATGACAGTTCCATCAGGGACAACAAAACCCCCGTGAGCGGCAACTCACGGGGGTTGGTTTATGTCAGCAGGTTTTGCATATCTTCCGGCAGTGGTGCGTGGAAGTTTAAGGGTTCTCCGGTGATCGGATGGACGAAGGAGAGCGATGCAGAGTGAAGTGCCTGGCGGGGGAAAGTGCCGGGAGTTTTGTTGTAGAGGGTATCGCCGAGCAGCGGATGGCCGATGTAAGCCATGTGGACGCGGATCTGGTGGGTGCGGCCGGTTTCGAGATTGAGTTCGAGGTGGGAGAAAACGGAGCAGTGCGCGAGGGTGCGGTAATGGGTTACGGAGCGCTCGCCGGAGGCAAAGTCGACGGTGCGCTGGATGAGGGAGCCGTTGAGGCGGGCGATCGGGCGTCGATGGTGCCGGATGCAGCGGTTTCGCCGAGGGCGAAGGCCTGATACGTGCGGTGGATTTCGCGGGAGCGCATGGCCTGGGAGAGGACGGCGGCGCTTAAGGCGTGCTTGGCGAGTACGATAAGGCCGGTGGTGTCGCGGTCGAGGCGGTTGATACAGCGGTAGACGAAGGGTTCACCTTTCTGTTCAAAATACCATGCAATGCCGTTTGCCAGCGTATTTTCATAATTTCCAATCGACGGATGAATCGGCGTATCAGCGGGTTTATCCACAACGAGGATGTCGTCATCCTCATACACAACCGAAAACGGAACCGGCCGCGGCAGAATTCCGTCGGAGGGTTCTGTTTCGACAAGGTGCGTTTCGATCACATCCCCGGCGTGCACGGCCTGGCTCGTCCAGGCGCAGACGCCGTTTCGGAAAATGCCGTCATCTGTGCGTTTTAAGCCCGTAATAATATGGCGCGAATATCCATGCCGGCGGAGAAACCATTCCACAGTCAGATTTTCCCGTTCCTCCTCCGGCGAAACCACATATGTAAACCTGTGTCCCATACACAAAACCTCCGTTTCTATAGCTTTTTTATCGAATGAACTGTCATTTCGGGGCAAAATTTCAAAAAGAGACTTTCCCAAGTCTTTCGCAAGTATAGCCGAAAACAGATGGAAAAGCAAGAAACTTACCTTTCTATAGCGAAAATATAAAAAAGTATAAAAGTTTCATGAAATGTCAGAATTTGATTGATTTTAGCGAAAGAAAAGTTTATGCTACTAAAAAGAAAGAAAATCAAGAAACAGGAGGGGATACAGATGAAGCAGGTGCAAAAACCGAAAAAACCCATAATTTTTTATTATGTAATTGCGCTGATCGTCATTCTGCTGTTAAATCTTCTGCTTTTCCCGAGACTTCTCGAGCCCAAAGTAACAGAAGTTGATTACGGAAATTTTTGCAGATGGTAGATAACAACGAAATCAGCGAAGTCCAGATCCAGTCAAATGAGATTATTTTCAGCGACAAATCAAGCCCGGCGAATTATTATAAGACGGGTGTGATGAATGATTACAAGCTGGTAGATCGTTTATATGAGGCAGGTATTACCGAATTCGGAACGCCGATCATAGAGCAGATGTCGCCACTCATGGAATTTCTTTTAACATGGGTAATACCGATCGTTGTGATGGTTGCGCTCGGACAGTGGCTGATGAAACGCATGACGAGCAAGATGATGGGCGGCATGGGAAATGCGATGAGCTTTGGAAAGAGCAACGCCAAGGTTTATGTACAGTCCGAAACCGGCATTAAATTTGCAGATGTTGCCGGAGAGGATGAGGCAAAAGAAATTTTACAGGAGATTGTTGACTTCCTGCATAATCCCAAAAAATATGAAGAAATTGGTGCAAAAATGCCGAAAGGAGCACTGCTTGTCGGCCCTCCAGGAACCGGTAAAACGCTGCTTGCAAAGGCAGTAGCCGGAGAGGCAAATGTTCCGTTCTTCTCCATTTCCGGTTCTGAGTTTGTCGAGATGTTCGTCGGCATGGGAGCTGCGAAGGTGCGTGACCTGTTCCAGCAGGCAAATGAGAAAGCACCGTGTATCGTCTTTATCGATGAGATCGATACCGTCGGCAAAAAACGTGACGGCGGCGGATTCTCCGGAAACGACGAGCGTGAGCAGACCCTGAACCAGCTGCTTGCGAGATGGATGGATTCGATGGAAAGAAAGGCGTTGTCATTCTGGCAGCGACGAACCGTCCGGATTCCCTGGACCCGGCACTTCTTCGTCCGGGCCGTTTCGACGCCGTGTGCCGGTTGAACTGCCTGACTTAAAAGGCCGTGAGGAAATCCTGAAAGTCCATGCGAAAAACATCCGCGTGGGCGACAATGTCGATTACAATGCGATCGCACGTATGGCATCCGGTGCTTCTGGTGCAGAACTTGCCAATATGATCAACGAGGCAGCACTCCGTGCCGTCCGTGATGGAAGAAAATTCGTCACCCAGGCGGATCTGGAGGAGAGCGTTGAGGTTGTCATCGCCGGATACCAGAAGAAGAATAAGATCATGACCGACAAAGAGAAACTGATCGTTTCCTACCACGAGGTCGGCCATGCACTCGTCGCAGCACTGCAGAGCCATTCCGCTCCGGTTACGAAGATCACCATTATCCCGCGTACGTCCGGCGCCCTCGGCTATACGATGCAGGTGGATGAAGATGAGCATAATCTGATGAGCCGCGAAGAGCTGGAAAACAAGATTGCAACGCTGACCGGCGGCCGTGTGGCAGAGGATCTGGTGTTCCATTCCATCACGACAGGTGCTTCGAACGATATCGAGCAGGCAACGAAGGTGGCAAGATCCATGATCACCCGCTTCGGTATGAACGAGGAATTTGGTATGGTTGCATTTGAGACGGTAACGAACCAGTACCTCGGCGGTGACACTTCCTTGGCATGCTCCGAATCGACAGCAGCACAGATTGATGAGAAGGTTGTTGCAGCAGTCAGAAAACAGTACGACAAAGCAGAGCAGCTCTTAAAAGATAACATGCCGAAACTCCACGAGCTGGCAAAATATCTGTATGAGAAAGAGACGATCACAGGTGATGAGTTTATGGAAATCCTGAATTTATCCCCGGATCAGCTCACGACAACGAGAATAGAAACAAACTAAAAAGCGATAAAAGCAGATGAGAATCCCGCGTTACTGTTCACCCAGCAGTGAAACACTTGCTGTTTCGCTGCGTAAGAAAGTGATTCACGAATCCCGCGTTTCAAGGCGACTTCAGCCTTGCGCGGGATTCTTTCTTGTGCTATAATGCTGTAATGCGAAATTATGACACAAAAAGACAGATTTTTTTAAGATAGACCAAGAGAAAATAAGGAGAAACGCAATGAAGAAAAAACAGGCATGGAAAGTGATGGGTGCTGTCCTTGCGGGCACACTGGTATTTTCCGATGCAGTTCCGCTTCGTGCCAGCGCATCGGCAGGAACGGAAAAAAGCGCAGTACAGAACGAAACTGTCTCCGGAACGGAGAACGGTACAGAGACAAAGACAAAACGGGCAGCCGTTTATGTGAATCTGAAAACCGGTGATGATACGGCAGACGGTACAACGGCAGAGACAGCAGTAAAAACCGTGGAAAAAGCACAGGAGCTTCTTGCAGTTGCAGCGGCAGAACTGCAGGCGGACGGGAAAACAACCGAAAAAAACACTGCTGCAGATACCAGCAAAACGGCAGCGGAGGAAGCAGCAGAAAAATATCTGGTATTCGTCGGAATGGATGAAAAAGAGCTGGAAACGTATCGAAAGAAACAGCAGAAAACAGACTTCAGGGGAAGAGTAACAGATACCGTTTTTGCGGCAGATGAAATCGTGGTGACAGAAGCCGGATATGAGGCTGTTCTGGCAGCAGAAAAAGCAAAAGAAACGGTTTCGGAAACACCAACGCTTGCGCCAGGCGAGTCTCCGGCACCGGATGCGGCAGAAGATACCGTAACACCAACTCCGGGTCCGACGGAAACGCCGGATGCAGAGCCGACCGCAGAACCAACGGTGACCCCGGACGCAGAACCGACCGTAACGCCGGACGCAGAGCCGACCGTAACGCCGGCGGAGGAACCAACGGCAACTCCGACACCGGATGCGGACAACGGAGAAGATACAGGGGATACACCAACGGCAGCGCCGACACCGGATGCGGAACCGACCGTAACGCCGGAAGTAACTCCGACGACAGCACCGGGCGAGAATACCGATGACAGTGAAAATCCGGAGAATCCGGAAACTCCGGCAGAAGATCCAACCGTGACACCTGCCCCGGATGATACAGCAAAAGACGATCCTGCAGCAGATGATACAAACCAGGACGATACAAACCAGGATAACCAGAACGGAACGGGAAATGATGCATCATCGGACCAGTGGAAACAGGATGAAAATCTGGATGACCTTGTAAAAGATGAAATTCAGAAAGAAAACGAAACCGTAAAAAATTTCGATGAAATTTCCAATCCATCCGGTACGGACAGCACAGAAGACGGCTATCTGATCTCCAATGTCTCTCTTTTGATCCAGCCGGTGGCAGTAAGTCTGTCCAGAAGCCTTGTATCAGAGGAGCAGACGGAAACAGCAGAAGCTGAGACGGCGGACGAAGGCGAGCATGAACTGCTTGCAGCTGCAGAGCAGAAATCCAACCTGAGTGCAGGTGAAATGACAGCAAGTGCAGCCGATGACGTAAGTACGCTGCGTGCCGCAGGAACGATCCTTGTAGGACCGGACAACTACGGAACGAATAAGACATCCACTCCGACTCCGACAGCCACACCGTCGAAGAGCAGCAGTAACAACAGCTCTTCCAATTCCAATACCGGAAGCACAAAGATTCCGCAGAAGAAGACACAGACCACTGTAAGCATCCGCAGCATCCCGGTCAACACCGGCGATGAGACGATGGTGCTTCCGCTGGCGATCAGCTCCGCACTTTCTGCAGCCGTTATGTTCTGCATGGCATTCCTTCAGATGCAGGCGAAACGCGCAAAGAGCATGGCCGCATGGCTGGAATTCAAAAAGAATCATCCGTTTGACGAAAAATAAAGAAACAGGCATATCCGGAAAAGCCATTCCATACATTTACAGTATGGGAGGGCTTTTTCTTATGGAAGAAAAGAAAACATGGGCGGTGGGTGCGGGCAGCGGGATCAGCTGGCTGAAGGCTCTTCTCGTTTCCTATCTGATCTCGGTGCTTCTTCTTTTGCTGCTGTCTTTCCTGCTCTGGAAATCTTTCCGTGGAAGGAAAGCTGGGTGCAGGCGGGCATTGTGGTGATCTATCTGGCATCAAGCTTTTCCGGCGGAAGAATGGCAGGAAACATGGCGGGAAAACGGGCGGTTTCTCTGGGGCATCTGCTTTGGAATCGTGTATTTTGCCATTCTGATCATCGTCTCCGCAGTCTTCCTGCCGGGCGGATTTGCCGGAGCCGGAAGACTTCTGTGGGCGGCAGCAGTCTGTGCCGTCGGCGGAATGGCAGGCGGAATGACGGCACACGGCAGATAAAAGCGGACAAAACAGAACATTTTTTCAAAAAACAGACTTTTAAATTTGAAAAACCTATGCTATAATGGGAAGAGCTAATGGCCGAAGACTATAAAAAAGTCGCGCGTCAACTACAATGAAGGAGGAATGTGCCATGAAACACATCAAAACTTTAAATACAAAAAGCTTACAGAACACTGTAAAAAAAGGTGGATGCGGTGAGTGCCAGACATCCTGCCAGTCCGCATGTAAGACTTCTTGCACCGTAGGCAACCAGAGCTGCGAGCATAAGTAAAAGTAATCCATAAGGACGAGTAAAAGGTGTTCCCAGAACCGGTTTCGCCGGATTTGGGAACATTCTTTTTGCCAGGCACATCAAAAAAAGAGAGAGTTATAGAAAGGAATACCACAGTGATACATTTATATAAAAGCAATGGCTTCAACATGGTGCTGGACGTCAACAGCGGCTCCGTCCATGTTGTGGATGACTGCGTATACGATGTCCTTTCCTGCATGAACGAAGGAAAAAATGCAGAAGAGGCAGCAGAGGCGCTTAGCAGTAAATATGCCGAGCAGGACATCACCGAAGCCAGAGAAGAAATTCAGGAACTTACAGATAACGGCATGCTCTTTACAAAAGACATTTACGAAAACGCAATTGATCAGTTTCCAACCGTCCGACCGTCGTAAAAGCACTCTGCCTCCACATTGCACACGACTGCAACCTTGCCTGTCGTTACTGCTTCGCAGAAGAGGGCGAGTATCACGGAAGACGTGCACTGATGTCCCTGGAAGTCGGCAAAAAAGCGCTTGATTCCTGATCGCAAACTCCGGCAGCAGAAGAAACCTCGAGGTAGATTTCTTCGGCGGTGAACCGCTGATGAACTGGGATGTTGTAAAACAGCTCGTAGCCTACGGAAGAGAACAGGAGAAGTTACATAACAAGAACTTCCGTTTCACCCTGACCACCAACGGTGTTCTCTTAAACGACGAGGTCATGGAGTTCTGCAATAAAGAGATGGGCAACGTCGTATTAAGTATCGACGGAAGAAAAGAAGTTCACGATCACATGCGTCCGTTCCGCAAAGGTGCCGGAAGCTACGATCTGATCGTGCCGAAATTCCAGAAATTCGCTGAGCTTCGTCATCAGGATAAATACTATGTGCGCGGAACCTTCACGCATTACAACACAGACTTTGCAGCTGATGTTCTCCATCTGGCAGACCTCGGCTTCAAGCAGATCTCGGTTGAGCCTGTTGTAGCGCCTCCGACCGAGGACTATGCGATCCGTGAGGAAGACCTTCCGGTGATCTTCGAACAGTACGACATTCTGGCAAGAGAGATGATCAAGAGGGAAAAAGAGGGAAGAGGCTTCAATTTCTTCCACTTTATGATCGATCTGACCGGCGGACCATGTGTTTATAAACGTCTTTCCGGCTGCGGTTCCGGAACCGAGTACCTTGCGGTAACACCGTGGGGCGATTTCTATCCGTGCCACCAGTTCGTAGGACAGGAAGATTTCTGCCTCGGAAATGTTTACGAAGGCGTGAAAAAGACAGAAACTGTCAACGAATTCAAAAAATGCAACGTTTATTCCAAGAAGGAGTGCAGCCAGTGCTTTGCACGGTTCTACTGCAGCGGCGGATGCGCGGCAAACTCCTACAATTTCACAGGTAAGATCAACGATGTTTACGAGATCGGATGCAAGATGCAGCAGAAACGGATCGAGTGTGCATTGATGATAAAGGCAGCTCTGGCCGAAGATTAAAGAAAAGAGGAAAATCGCGACATGATGAAGAAGAAACAGAGTATCATCGCACTCGTCCTGGCAGCCATTGTAACAGTGCTTCTTGGATGGACGATGATCAAAGGATGGGGTCCTACCGGAACCGGTTCGATGAAGAACATCAACCTGGGTCTGGATCTGTCCGGCGGTGTCAGCATTACCTATCAGGCCGTAAAGGACAACCCGACAGACGAAGAAATGTCAGATACCCGCTACAAGCTGGAACAGCGTGCGCAGCAGTACAGCGAAGAGGCACAGGTATATCTGCAGGGCGACAACCGTATCACCATTGAAATCCCGGGTGCAACCGATGCAACCACCATTCTGGAAGAGATGGGTAAACCGGGAAGCCTGTATTTCATCAAACAGACCAACGATGACGGAACAGAAAACTACACCTACGACAGCTCGACCGGCGAGTACGTTCTGAACGGAAAAACTATCGAAGAGCTCGAGGAGGACGGCTCCGTCGTTCTGACCGGTAAAGATGTGGAGAGCGCAGAAGCCATGCATCAGCAGAACTCCACCACAAAAGCAACCGAGAGCGTCGTTCAGCTGAAAATGACCGACGAAGGAAAACAGAAATTTGCAGACGCAACCCAGGAAGCCTACAGCGCAGGAAAGAGCATCGGTATCTACTATGATGAAAAATTCGTCAGTGTACCGAGTGTAAACGCTGTGATTTCCGATGGTACTGCAGTCATCTCCGGCGGAAACATGGACTGGGATGAAGCAACCAGCCTGGCATCCACCCTCCGTATCGGTTCCCTTTCCCTGAAACTTGAGGAGATCAACTCCAGCGTCGTTGGAGCACAGCTTGGATCTGCAGCTGTTTCCACCAGCGTAAAAGCGGGAGCGATCGGCATTGTACTGATTATCCTTTTCCTTGCAATCGTATATCGCCTGCCTGGTATTGCTGCCGGATGGGCACTGCTCATCTATGTTGAGCTGAATCTGATTGCTTTAAATGCATTTGACCTGACATTGACCCTGCCTGGTATCGCAGGTGTTATCCTGTCGATCGGTATGGCGGTCGATGCGAACGTTATCATTTATGCCCGTATCGAGGAGGAGATCGGTGCCGGAAAGACGGTTCATGCGGCAATCCGCGACGGATTCAAGAAGGCAGCTTCTGCCATCCTGGACGGAAACGTGACGACCCTGATTGCAGCAGCTGTTCTGTATGCGCTTGCGAGCGGAAGTGTCCGCGGATTCGCCATGACACTTGCTCTTGGTATTGTTCTTTCCATGTTCAGCGCCATGGTTGTTTCCAGACTGCTGGTCAACAGCCTGTACGGTATGGGACTGAAGGATGCGAAATACTACGGAACCAAGAAAGAGCGCAAGGGATTTCCATTTGTGGAAAAGAGAAAGATCTTCTTCACGATCTCCTGCATTCTGCTGCTTGCCGTTCCGGCCAGCATGATTTTCATGCATCAGACAAAGGGAAGCGCACTGAACTTCGGCCTTGACTTCAAGGGCGGTACTTCCATCAACGTTCCGTTCAACGAGGATTACTCCATCGAAGAGCTGGACAAAGAGGTAGAGCCGGTTGTGGAAGGCGTGACAAAAGATTCCAATATTCAGATGACAAAGGTTGTCGGAGGCAACAATGTCATCATCAAAACACGTTCTCTGACTCTGGAAGAGCGTGAGCAGGTTTACCAGGCAATGGCAGACAATTTCGGTGTCGATACTTCTGAAATCACTTTCGACAACATTTCTTCTACTGTAAGTAAAGAAATGAGCCAGAATGCGATGAAAGCAGTTATCATCGCTGTAGTCTGCATGCTGCTGTACATCTGGATCCGTTTCCGCGACATCCGTTTCGCATCGAGTGCCATCCTTGCACTGATGCACGATATCGCCATTGTATTCGGATTCTATGTGGTATCCCGTATTTCGGTCGGCAGCACCTTTATCGCGTGTATGCTGACGATCCTCGCTATTCCATCAACAGTACGATCGTCATCTTCGACCGTATCCGTGAGAATCTGCCGGAGTTAAAGAGAGAGCCGATCGAGTCCCTGGTTGACCGCTGCATCACGGACACCCTGACCCGAAGCATTTACAGTTCCCTCACCACCTTTATCACCATCTTTGTTCTGTTCGTGATGGGAGTTTCTTCCATCCGCGACTTTGCAGCACCTCTGATGGTTGGTATCGTATGCGGAGCTTACACTTCTGTCTGCATCACAGGTGCCCTGTGGTATGTGATGAAGCACGTTGGAAAAAACAAATATGTGCCGTCCAAAGCAGTACAGAATAAGACAAAAAATAAATAAAAGCAGCAAAAACCATAAAAAGAGAAACGCCGGACCGGAAAAGTCCGGCGTTTCCTGCTAACAGGAAAGAGGAGAACATATGAAGAAAGAACGCTGGGTAGTTTCGGCAAAACGCGCCGATTTCCAGGCAATTGCGGACCGGTTCGGCATCGATCCCGTCATCGCCGCTGATCCGGAACCGGGATGTGACGGGGAGAAAGAGATCGAAGAGTATCTCTTCGGTGATCTGGAGCAGCTCCACGATCCGCTGCTGATGAAGGATATGGAGCGCGCGGCAGATCTGATCGCAGAAAAAATTCGGGAGAAAAAGCCGATCCGCATCATCGGGGACTACGACATCGACGGTGTTACGGCAACGTATATTCTGCTGACCGGATTAAAAGATCTCGGTGCCGATGCGGATGTGCGTATCCCGGACCGGATTGCAGACGGATACGGCTTAAATGAGCATCTTGTGCAGTTTGCCGCGGATGAGGGGCGGGACACGATCGTCACCTGTGACAACGGCATCGCGGCGGGCAGTCAGATCCGTCTGGCAAAAGAACTTGGCATGACGGTTGTTGTGACGGACCACCACGAGGTTCCGTTTGAGGAGGATGAAAACGGAGAACGCCGCTACATCCTGCCGCCAGCGGACGCGGTTGTCAATCCGAAACAGAAAGACTGTTCCTATCCGTTTCCGGGCCTCTGCGGTGCGGCCGTCGCATGGAAACTGATCCAGACGATGGAGGCAAAAGCAGGTATTCCAAAGGAGCACAGCTTCCGCTTTCTGGAATTTGTCGCCATTGCGACGATCGGTGATGTGATGGATCTGCAGGGAGAAAACCGGATTTTTGTAAAAGCCGGCCTTCGGGCGCTCCATAAAACGCAGAACCTCGGCCTGCAGGAGCTGATCCGTGTGCAGGGCATCGAGGCGGAAAACGTGACACCGTATCACATCGCTTCGTTCTCGGCCCGTGCATCAACGCATCGGGACGGCTTGACACGGCGGAGCATTCGTTAAAACTGCTCTGCGCAAAGACACGTGAGGAGCCGCAAAGCTTGCCGGGGACTTGAAAGACCTGAATGAAAGCCGCAAAGAACTGACGCGCCAGGGTGAGGCGAAAGCAATCGAGCTCGTGGAAACCTCCCCGCTGCAGAACGACAAAGTCCTCGTCGTCTATCTGCCGGACTGCCACGAGAGCCTTGCCGGAATCATCGCAGGTCGCCTGCGGGAGCACTTCCACAAACCATCCTTCGTACTCACCAGAAGTGAGGAGGGCGTCAAGGGCTCCGGCCGCTCGATCGAAGCGTATTCGATGTATGAGGAGCTCTGCAAATGCAAAGAACTGATGACGAAATTCGGCGGCCACCCGATGGCTGCGGGCCTTTCCCTCGCAGGAGAGGAGATGATCGAACCGTTCCGCCGGGCACTGAACGATAATTCCACGCTGACGGAAGAGGATTTCGTCGAAAAAGTCGTGATCGATGTGCCGATGCCGATCACCTACATCACCAAAAATCTGATCCGCCAGTTAAGCCTCTTGGAGCCGTTCGGAAAAGGCAACACGAAACCGCTGTTTGCACAGAAAGGACTGACTGTATTAAATTACCGCATTTTTGGAAAGAATAGAAACGTGGTGAAAGTACAGCTTGCCGATGCGGGCGGATACCAGATGGATGGTGTCTATTTCGGCGAGGGAGAAGCGTTCGCCGCATACGTGGATGCACATCCGACCCTCTCGGTAGCGTACTATCCGTCGATCGATACGTGGAACGGACGCGACAAATTACAGATCAATATCCAGAGTTATTTTTAAAGATGCAGAAAAGCCGCAAATACCTGATTTTTCTGCCCTGTTTTCTATCGGAAACAAAATTGACGCAGAAGAATATTGATGCTATACTGTAAGGTGAATTGTCAAACCTTGACGAAACGGAGGAATATTTTATGAAAAAAGTAGAGGATTACGTAAGAAGTATTCCGGATTTCCCGGAACCGGGTATTATTTTCAGAGATGTAACGAGTATCCTGCAGGACGCAGACGGACTGCAGCTTGCCATAGATGAGATGCAGCATTTTGTAGAAGAAGTAGACTGTGATGTAATCTGCGGAACCGAGTCCCGCGGCTTCATTTTCGGTATGCCGATTGCTTACAATCTGCACAAACCGTTCGTGCCGATCCGTAAAAAAGGAAAACTTCCTCTGGAGACCATCGAGGAGAGCTATGACCTGGAGTACGGCAGCGCAACGATCGAGATGCACAAAGACTCCATCAAACCGGGCCAGAAGGTAGTCATCATCGACGATCTGATTGCAACCGGCGGTACCGTGGAGGCTTGTGCAAAAATGATCGAGCGCCTCGGCGGCGAAGTAACCAGAATCGTGTTCCTGATGGAGCTTGCCGGCTTAAAAGGACGCGAAAAACTGGCAAAATATGATGTAAAATCTGTCATCCGTTACGATGGCAAATAACGTATCCAACGAAACGCAGGGGTTAATCATGAGAGCGGAGGATACATATGGAAGAAGAGAAAAGAATCAGTGAAGAAGAATTAAAGAAGGATGTGGCGGCGGCAGAAGCCAGAATCCGCAAGACGGACGATTTTACAAGTCCGGAGGAATTATACGGGGAATTGATCGCTTCTGTGAAAAAATATCATCCATCGGACGATATTTCCCTGATCGAAAAAGCATACCGCGTGGCAGCGGATGCACATAAGGACCAGAAAAGAAAGAGCGGGGAACCGTACATCATCCATCGCTCTGTGTGGCAATTATCCTGGCAGATCTGGAGCTCGACAAGGAGTCGATCGCGGCAGGCCTTCTGCACGACGTTGTCGAAGATACCGTCATGACCGAAGAAGAGCTGACCGAGGAGTTCGGCCCGGAGGTGTCCTGATTGTAAGCGGTGTCACGAAGCTGGCACAGCTGAAATATTCTGCGGATAAGGTCGAGGAGCAGGCAGAAAACCTGAGAAAGATGTTCCTTGCGATGGCAAAGGATATCCGTGTTATTCTGGTAAAACTGGCGGACCGTCTGCACAACATGCGGACCGCACAGTACTGGTCGCCGGAGACGCAGAAGAAAAAAGCGCGTGAGACGATGGATATTTATGCCCCGATCGCACAGCGCCTCGGTATTTCCAAGATCAAGGTCGAACTCGATGACCTTTCTCTGAAATATCTGGAGCCGGATGCGTACTATGAACTGGTGCAGAAGGTCAGCATGAAGCGGGAGCAGCGGCAGGAGTTTGTCGATGCGATCGTAAAAGAGGTGACCCGTCATATCCACCAGGCCGGCATTGAGGCAGATGTCAACGGACGAATCAAGCACTTTTTCAGCATCTACAAAAAGATGGTCAACCAGCATAAGACGCTGGATCAGATCTATGACCTCTTTGCGGTCCGCATCATCGTGGAATCCGTCAAAGACTGCTATGCAGCGCTCGGTGTCATCCATGAAATGTACACGCCGATCCCGGGCCGTTTCAAAGATTACATTGCGATGCCGAAGCCAAACCGTTACCAGTCCCTGCATACAACCCTGATCGGACCGAACGGACAGCCGTTTGAGATTCAGATCCGTACTTATGAGATGCACCGGATTGCAGAATACGGTATCGCTGCACACTGGAAATACAAAGAGGCCTCCGACGGCAAGAAACCGGGACCGGAGCAGGAAGAGGAAAAACTGACCTGGCTGCGCCAGATTCTGGAGTGGCAGCAGGACATGGCGGACAACCATGAGTTCATGAACCTCTTAAAGAGCGATCTCGACCTGTTTGCCGACAATGTTTACTGTTTCAGCCCGGCGGGCGATGTCAAAACGCTTCCGGTCGGCTCCTGTGCCATCGACTTTGCTTATTCCGTCCACAGTGCGGTCGGCAACAAGATGGTCGGAGCGAGGGTCAACGGAAAACTCGTGCCGATCGAGACGGAACTTCACAACGGAGACCGCGTCGAGATCATCACCTCGCAGAACTCCAAGGGACCGAGCCGCGACTGGCTGAAAATTGCGAAGAGTTCCCAGGCAAAGAGCCGCATCAACCAGTGGTTCCGCCAGCAGAACAAGACGGACAACATCGTCAAAGGCAAGGAAATGCTCACCAACTATGCAAAGCTGAAGGGCAAAAACCTTGGAATCTATACGAAACCGATGTACGAAGAGGCTGTCATGAGAAGTACGGCTTCCGCGACTGGGATTCCGTTCTTGCGGCCATCGGCCACGGCGGCTTAAAAGAGGGCCAGGTCCTCAACAAGCTGATTGAGACGTACGAAAAGCAGCATAAAAAAGAGATCACCGACGAGCAGGTGCTCGAGGCGGCATCTGGAGAGAAAGTTCTGCCGGTTGGAAAGAGCAAGGGCGGCATCGTCGTGCGCGGTATCCACGATGTGGCAGTTCGCTTCTCAAAATGCTGCAATCCGATCCCGGGAGACGAGATCGTGGGCTTTGTCACAAGAGGACGCGGCGTGACCATTCACCGCACCGACTGTGTCAATGTCCTGAATCTGCCGGAATCTGAGCGGGTGCGCCTCATTGATGCTGAATGGCAGGCAGAGGACAACGGCGGCTCTCTCTATACCGTGGAGATCAGCGTTTACGCAAACAACCGTACCGGTCTTCTGGTGGATATCTCCAAGATCTTTACCGAGCGGAAGATCGACCTTGCGGCGATGAACGTGAGAACGAGCAAGCAGGGAACGGCTTCCATCGATGTGACGTTCGACGTGCACAACAACGAAGAGCTGAACAGCATCATCGAGAAGGTGCGCCAGGTGGAGAGCGTGATTGATATTCAGAGATCGAGAGGATAAAAAGGAGAAAAGCGTATGATAAAGGTAAATTACCGGGCACTTGGAATGCTCTCGACAAACTGCTACGTTGTGGAAAATCCGGACAGCCAGAAGGTGCTGATCGTGGACCCGGGCGATTCGCCGCTGGAGATTGAACGCCAGATCGACGAGATCGACGGCGACCCGGAGGCCATTCTGCTGACTCATGGCCATTTCGACCATATGCTGGCAGCGGATGCGCTGCGGAAAAAATACCATATCCCGGTCTATGTCCATGAAAAAGAGCAGCACCTGCTGGGGGATCCAAAGGAAAATCTTTCCGGGCTCTGGAGCAAACCGTACACGATGCAGGCGGACAAAACCGTAAAAGAGGGCGATGTGCTGCATCTCGCAGATTTTGAAATCCACGTTCTTGCGACACCGGGGCACACGGCAGGCGGTGTCTGCTACTATATTCCGGCAGAGAAAGCACTTTTTTCCGGTGATACGCTGTTCTGCGAGTCCTACGGAAGATACGACTTCCCGACATCCTCCGGCAGAGAGCTGATCGCGTCGGTCAAGCGCCTGTTAAAAGAGCTTCCCGGGGATGTGACCGTGTATCCGGGCCACAACGATGAAACTACGATTGAACATGAAAAGAGGTACAATCCCCTTGCTTAATATCAGCCTTTGTTTTAACAGAAAAGATTTTGAATACGATGTGTATTCCTTGATCAAGGCATTCTATCCGGGCTGTGAGATTACCTCATGGTACGAAGAGGATGGGGCGCTGGACGGGGAATTTGCATATTATGATACGATCACATACGAGGCGGATCAGATCTGTTTTTCGATTGCAGACGAGAAACATGAGACGCTCGCTTCGCAGTGTGAGGCGGTGGAATATGAAAAAGACCGCCATGAAACGAAAAATGTCCTGAAACGGATGGTATACCGCACGCTTTCCGAAGTGAGCGGCAAAGAACTTCCATGGGGCGATCTCACCGGCATCCGTCCGACGAAAATTCCGATGAAGATGCTTGAAGAGGGTAAAAAAAATGTAGAGATTGCGAAATACATGCGCGAAACTTACTACACCAGCCCGGAAAAGACGGCACTTGCGATCACGATTGCAACCGGGAAAAGGACATTTTAAAGACGATCGACTACGAACACGGTTACAGCCTGTACATCGGCATCCCGTTCTGTCCGAGCATCTGCCTGTACTGTTCCTTCGGCTCCCATGTGTTAAGCCGCTGGGAGCATATGGTAGATCCGTATCTCGATGCACTGATCAAAGAACTGATCTTTATCAGTGAGAACATGAAGGATTACACCCTTGATACGATCTACATCGGAGGCGGTACGCCGACCACGCTGAATGCGGCACAGATGGAGCGCCTGCTCACGAAAGTGACAGAGCTCTTCCCGATGGAGCAGGTGCAGGAGTTCACCGTGGAGGCAGGACGGCCGGATACGATCAATGAGGAGGTCTTAAAAGCCATCCGCAAATTCCCGGTCACCCGTATTTCGATCAATCCACAGACCATGAACCAGGAAACGCTGGATCTGATCGGACGCCACCATACCGTGGAGGAGATCGAGGAGAAGTTCCGTATGGCGCGTTCCCTTGGATTTGACAACATCAACATGGATCTGATCGTCGGTCTGCCGGGCGAGGACAAGGAAAAAGTGGCGCATACGTTGGAAAAAGTGGAAGCGCTGAATCCGGATTCCCTGACCGTCCATTCCCTTGCGTTAAAGCGTGCAACGAGACTCAACCTGTTCAAAGACAAATATCAGGAAATCTCGTTTGAAAACTCTGCCGAGATCATGAAAATGACGATGGACAGCGCACACCGCATGGAGATGGGACCGTATTACATGTACCGCCAGAAAAATATGGCGGGTAACTTTGAGAATGTCGGTTACTCCCGCGAAGGAAAAGCAGGTATCTACAACATCCTCATTATGGAGGAAAAACAGTCCATTCTGGCCGCGGGAGCCGGAGCGTCCACGAAATTCGTGTTTGAACACGGAGAGCGCATTGAGCGGGTGGAGAACGTGAAGGATCTGAAAAACTACGTGGAGCGTATCGATGAAATGATCGAGAGAAAACGTATCGGAATGGAGAAGTATCTGCCAAAATGAAAGAAAATTCCAGTCAGCAGCTTCACATGCTGCGCTATACCTGACCCGAGCAGCTCATCCATGGCATGGAAGTGAGCAATTTAGCTTACGATCTTGCGCGGGAACTTGGGTATGAGAAAGAAATCTGCTATGAGCTTGCAAAAGCGGGCGTCTCCACGATATCGGAAAGATTGTACTGGAGAATTACGTAGAAGAACAGGATACGCTCGTCGTTGAGGAGATGCGCTTTGTGCGGACCCATTCCACACTGGGCTATGAACTCCTGCAGGGACGCGGCTACTCCGATTTTGTGCTGGAGAGTATTCTGTATCACCATGAAAATTATGACGGAACCGGGTATCCGGCCAATCTGGCGGGAGAAAAGATTCCGTTTGGGGCGCGTATCTTACGCATCTGTGATGTGTACTGCGCGCTGACCTCCGACCGCCCGTACCGGAGTGCGTTTACGCGGGAACAGGCGATGGAGCTTATGACAGAAGAAGTCAAAAATTTCGATCTGAAAATGTTCCTGGCATTTCAGAGAGTGATCCACAGCGGCAGCCGGAAAGCGATCGAGCTTTCTGATGTCGATGAATTGATACGGGAAATCATAAAGGAGAAAACAGAAAATGGCATTAAAAAAGAAACCGGTTACCGGAATGAAAGATATTTTACCGAAAGAAATGGCAATCCGTGACTACGTGATCCGTCTGATCAAGGAAACTTACGGAACCTTCGGCTTTACCTCCATGGAGACCCCATGCGTGGAGCACATCGAAAACCTGAACAGCAAACAGGGCGGCGAGAATGAGAAACTGATTTTCAAGATCTTAAAAAGAGGAGAGAAGCTGAAACTCGAGACCGCTAAGAAAGAAAACGATCTCGTAGACAGCGGCCTGCGTTATGACCTGACCGTTCCGCTCTGCCGTTACTATTCCAACAACGCAAACGAGCTTCCGTCCCCGTTCAAAGCACTTCAGATGGGAAATGTATGGCGTGCAGACCGTCCGCAGAGAGGAAGATACCGCCAGTTCATGCAGTGCGATATCGATATCCTCGGCGAGCCGACCAACCTCGCAGAGATTGAGCTGATCCTTGCTACCACCACACTGCTTGGAAAACTGGACTTCAAGAACTTTACGATCCGTATCAATGACCGCCGCATCTTAAAAGCAATGGCAGCCTACAGCGGATTCCCGGAGGAGTCCTATGACACCGTATTTATTATCCTCGATAAGATGGATAAAATCGGTTTTGAGGGCGTTGCCAAAGAGCTCGAGGAAGCCGGCTTTGCAAAAGAGTCCGTAGAGAAATACCTGAAAATGTTCGAGGAGATCACCCCGGATACCGCAGGCGTAGAGTACTGCGTGAGAAACTCGAGGGATTCCTTGACAAAGAGTACGCAGACGGCCTGAAGACCATCATCGACAGTGTCAATGCCGTGAAGACCGCAGAATTCAAGATCGCTTTCGATCCGACTCTGGTGCGCGGAATGTCCTACTATACCGGACCGATCTTCGAGATCGCTATGGATGAGTACGGCGGATCTGTCGGAGGCGGCGGACGCTACGATGAAATGATCGGAAAATTCACCGGAAACCAGACCTGCGCATGCGGATTCTCCATCGGATTTGAGCGTATCGTTATGCTTCTGCTTGAGAGAGATTACCAGATCCCGGGCGCGCAGAAGAAAAAAGCGTACCTGATCGAGAAAAACATGCCGGCAGAGGGAATGCAGAAGATCATTCAGCAGGCGACAAAAGAGAGAAGTGAAGGCACGGCCATCAACATCGCCGTGATGAAAAAGAACAAGAAATTCCAGAAAGAGCAGCTTGCCAGCGAGGGCTACACTGAGATCGAAGAATTTTTTGTTGACAAAATGTAAGGAATATCCAATAATAGTAATCGCATGAAAAAACGATGTGCTGCGGATGCAGATTCTTTGTGTCCGCAGTTCCAAATAGGAGGAACAAGAAAATGGCTGAATCCATGAAAGGCCTGAAGAGAACCTGCCGCTGTGCGGAAGTCACAAAAGCAGATATCGGAAAAAAAGTAACCCTGATGGGCTGGGTACAGAAGAGCCGTAATAAAGGCGGAATTATTTTCGTCGATCTGCGTGACAGAAGCGGTATTATGCAGATTATCTTTGAGAACGGCCCGATCAGTGAGGAAGGTTTTGAGAAAGCAGCAAAACTGCGCAGCGAGTTCGTCATTGCCGTAGAAGGTGAAGTTATGGCCCGCTCCGGTGCTGTCAATGAAAATCTGGCAACAGGAGAGCTCGAAGTAAAGGCTGAGTCCTTACGCATTCTTTCCGAGGCAGAAACCCCGCCGTTCCCGATCGAGGAGGATTCCAAGACGAGAGAAGAGCTCCGTCTGAAATACCGTTACCTGGATCTGCGCCGACCGGATATCCAGAGAAACCTGATTATGAGAAGCAAGGTGGCAATGCTCACCCGTGAGTTCATGTCAAAAGAAGGTTTTCTTGAGATCGAAACCCCGATGCTGACCAAATCCACACCGGAAGGCGCCAGAGACTATCTGGTACCGAGCCGTGTTCATCCGGGCAGCTTCTATGCACTGCCGCAGTCTCCGCAGCTGTTCAAACAGCTTCTGATGTGCTCCGGCTATGACCGCTATATCCAGATTGTAAAATGTTTCCGTGACGAGGACCTGCGTGCTGACCGTCAGCCGGAGTTCACCCAGATCGATATGGAGCTTGCTTTCGTTGATGTAGATGATGTTATCGATGTCAATGAGAGACTGCTGGCACACCTGTTCAAAGAGGTGCTCGGCGTTGAGGTACAGCTCCCGATCCAGAGAATGACCTGGAAAGAGGCTATGAACCGTTTCGGTTCCGACAAACCGGACCTGCGTTTCGGTATGGAGCTGGTTGATGTTTCCGAGACCGTAAAAGATACCGAGTTCGTTGTATTTAAGGGCGCACTTGAAAACGGCGGTTCTGTCCGCGGTATTAACGCAAAGGGACAGGGCGCAATGCCGAGAAAGAAAATCGACAAGCTCGTTGAGTTTGCGAAAGGTTACGGTGCAAAAGGTCTTGCATACATTGCAATCCATGAGGATGGAAGCTGGAAATCTTCCTTCTCCAAATTTATGACAGAGGAGCAGATGGAAGCCTCATCAAAGCCATGGACGGACAGGCTGGAGACCTTCTTCTCTTCGCAGCAGACCGCAACAAGATTGTTTGGAACGTTCTTGGCGCACTTCGTCTGGAACTGGCAGAGCAGATGGGACTTCTCGACAAGAACGAATACCGTTTCGTATGGATTACCGAGTTCCCGCTTCTGGAGTGGTCCGATGAGGAGAACCGTTTCACCGCAATGCATCACCCGTTCACCATGCCGATGGACGAGGATCTGCCGCTTCTGGATACCGATCCGGGCGCAGTTCGTGCAAAAGCTTACGATATCGTCCTGAACGGCACTGAGATCGGAGGAGGAAGCGTTCGTATTCACCAGAACGATGTGCAGGAGAAGATGTTTGAGATGCTTGGTTTCACAAAGGAACAGGCACATGAGCGATTTGGTTTCCTTCTGGATGCTTTCAAATACGGAGTTCCGCCTCACGCCGGACTGGCTTACGGACTGGACCGTCTCGTTATGCTGATGGCAAAAGAGGACAGCATCCGCGACGTCATCGCATTCCCGAAGGTAAAAGATGCTTCCTGTCTGATGACCGAGGCTCCGTCACCGGTTGACGCAGCACAGCTGGAAGAGCTTGGTCTTGAGGTTGAGCCGCAGGCTGAGGAAGAGACAACAGAAGAGTAAAGAAAATTTTGTAATTTACAGGACAGACAATTTTGCAGAAGTGCAGCGTTGTCTGTCCTTTTTTAGGTTTCACTCGATCGGTGTAAAGAAAAACTTAAGAAATTCTTCCACGTCTTCCCCGTTGTTTTGCTGGAAAAAAGTGCTACAATATGGTTTGTAAGAAAGATACGGAAACATCCACAGCAAGTGGAACACATAGAGAAAAAGACAAGGAGGGATCACGATGTTAGTTACATTAGTCATGCTGGCAACCTGTTTTGGTCTGCTCTGCGGAATTGGAATTTTATTTGGGATCGTCGGACTGCTGCTGAAATTTGGAGGAAAAGTCCTCGCGCATGCGCCACTATTCTTCTCCCGATCGGCGTGATCTGGCTTGGATTTAAAATCGTGTTCGCCGTCGTTCCGCTTCTGTTCAAACTGGTCTGTGCAGCGCTGATCTGTTATCTCGTATACCGCATTCTGCGGGAGATGAAACTTGTAGCATAAAAAATAAAATCTAACAGATTCGAAAGAAAACCTGCTTTCCGTCATAAACACGGAGCAG
>ENA-OQBT01000240-OQBT01000240.1-human-gut-metagenome-genome-assembly--contig:-NODE-240-length-37659-cov-4.005196_pt1 | contig 37659 bp, 36 predicted proteins | sample MGYA00242749_ERZ504557 | MGnify/ENA primary metagenome ERZ504557 (study PRJEB26092, sample SAMD00036243) | human gut metagenome | host: Homo sapiens | study: EMG produced TPA metagenomics assembly of... | reverse complement strand
AGAGAAATGCTGCCAGCTCATGAGGTCATGGCCGATCATACCAAGGTCATAGCGATACTCGTCATACCCTGGGTGGCTGTTTTCAATGTTGTCGATTTCCTCCTGCAACTGGACTTCTCTGGCTGCATAATCTGCCTCCACTGCCAGCATTTCCGGGTCATCCGACGGATAGGTGGTGCCGGAGAGAACGGAACCGATGCTCTGCGCCATCATGGAGCAGGAGGACATGGTATTCATCAGCATACAGGTAATGAGGAACAAAACCCCTGCCATCAGGAAACCCTTCTTGTGGCGCATGACGAATGCCCCTGCCTGCTGTACCTTTTCTTTTACCGTCCTTGCGGCTTTTCCGGTTTTGGATGCAGCCTGGGCGGTATTTCCGGCAGTCTGACCGGCGTGTTTGGCGGCGGCATACTGCTTTTTGATGGCCTGCTTTGCTGCCAGCGGGAAAGAGGGTTGCTGGCAAACTGGGGATTTTCCTGCAAAGATTTCTGGTACAGAACATTTACATTTGCCTTTTCCAGTTGACGCTCTGCCTGGGCTGCTTTGCGGTACGGCTTCAGCTTGTGGCTGCGATAGCCCTCCCGCACCAGATAAGCGCCAGTCTCCACCGCTTCCTCGGACTTATGGGCGCTTTCCACGCCCACGTTGTCCTGCTCTGTTTCCCGGATCTCTTTGTGGAGCTTGCCCACGACCAGATGGACGGGAGCTTCCCTGACTCCTTGAGAAACTTTGGAAGGTGGCTTTTTCTTGTCCTCAAAGGTCAGCTTCGAGGTCTTTTTTCCGGTATCCGGGTCAATGACCGTCTGCCTGACCTTTTTCTTTGGGATATTGGCCTGCGCCTTATCTGCTCTGGCCGCAGCTTTCTCCGCTTTACGGATCGGCTTTTCCAGTGCAGGGTCCGACCGTTCCTCATCAGTAAAGCGCAGGCGCGGCTCCTTATTCAAACCATTCTCCCACCATGAGGGAGGACATCATGTAGTGCAGCTCTGCATAAATGGCCATTCCCACAGGATCGTTGAACATACAGCCGGACAGGTAGGCATAAAACTGTGCCACCACATCGGACAGGATCTTCGCTTCGGTTCCTTCCAGAACCAGACCGTCCATACCTTCCTTAGCACGGATGGCACTCCAGACCTCTGCCAGACGGAGCAGCCCCACCTGACCGGTCTCATTCAGTTCGGCTGCCTGGTCTGCCGCCGTGCGACACTCGCTGACCGCATCAGCCATGACCGTAAGCAACTGGCTGCGCTGGGCATTTACCGCCCTGTCAAAAAACATCAGCGGGTTTTTATTCAAAATGTTGGGGGTCATAATCATTCATCCTCCTTTTTCAATTCTTGAGGTTTGGTGGTCATAATGCGGTACAGCTCGGTACTCTTCGGGAAGTGGTCCACGAAAGGCAGAATTGTGGAGCCATAGAACAGCAGGCCCTCGCCCTCACCGGAGTGGGTCACATAGCTAAGCTGGTGCGTGGAAATGCCCAGCTGCTTGGCAAGTATCTGACGGTCTCCGCCTGCCTGGTTGAGCATATACACGAAGTCGGAGTTTTCAAAGATGTTCTCTACCTCGCGGCTGCTCAAAAGGTCTTTGACATTCTGGGTGATACCTGTCGGAATACCACCCCATTTACGGAATCGCTTCCAGATTTCCACTGTATAGGCAGCGGTCTGTTCCTCCTTCAAAAGCAGGTGCATCTCGTCGATGTAGTAACGGGTGGACTTGTGGGCAGCGCGGTTGATGGTAACGCGGTTCCACACCTGATCCTGTACCACCAGCATACCGATTTTCTTGAGCTGCTTGCCCAGTTCCTTGATGTCATAGCAGACAATGCGGTTGTTGATGTCCACATTGCTCTGGTGGTTGAACACATTGAGGGAGCCGGTTACATAGATTTCAAGGGCCGTAGCGATATACTGGGCTTCCTTTTCCTCCTGTTCCCGAAGCAGGTTATATAGGTCCTCCAAAACCGGCATATTCTCCGGGCGCGGGTCATTGAGGTAAGTCTGATAGACCAGGCGCACACAGCGTCGATGATTGTTTTCTGCACCGGCTGCAAGCCCTCCTTACCGCCCACGATCAGCTCACACAAGCTGAGGATAAAATCAGACTTGAGGGACAGTGGGCTTTCATCATCCGAGTAGTCCAGGTTCAGGTCCATCGGATTGATGTAGTTGGTGGAGGTAGGCGAGATCTTGATGACCTGCCCATGCAGACGCTCAACAAGAGGTGCGTACTCCGCTTCCGGGTCACAGATGATAACATCATCATTGGTAAGCAAAAAGCAGTTGGCGATTTCTCGTTTTGCGCTGAAGGACTTACCGGAACCTGGCGTACCCAAAATCAAGCCGTTGGGGTTTTTCAGCAGCTTTCTGTCTACCATGATGAGGTTGTTGGACAGGGCGTTTATGCCGTAGTACAGAGCTTCTTTGCCGTTCTGGAATAATTCCTGTGTGGTGAACGGTACAAAGATAGCCGTAGAACTGGTGGTCAGTCCTCGCTGGATCTCAATCTGATTGAGTCCCAGGGGCAGACAGCTCATCAGCCCTTCTTCTTGCTGGAAGTCCAGCCTGGTCAGCTGACAGTTATACTTCTGGGCAATGGAGCCTGCCTGAAAGATGTTGTTGCCAAGCTGACGGGGATTGTCCGCTGTGTTCAGCACCAGAAAGGTTAAAAGGAACATTCTCTCGTTGCGGCTCTGCAAATCCTGCAAGAGTTTTTTCGCTTCACTGCCGTAGGTAGCAAGGTCGGATGGAAATAGCGATAGGTAAGCCTTTGAAGTTATCTCCAGCTTTTCCCCCGCTTCACACCGGACATGCGACTTTCACCGCATCCGGCGTTCCATCAATCAAACAGTTTTCTTAGTCTCCTTAGTCATACCATTATGAGAATTATTCGTAAGATTTAGGTTCTCCAAATCAATAGGTTTCCGATTTGCCAGAATTCGCAGTCTGTTTAGCTTCATAAGTTGTGAAGCGTCCAATTTAAGAGCGGAGAGATAAGAACAAATAGTATCCTCATTGACTGCGTGTATCAGTTCGTGTACTGGTGCAAGCACCAATACCAGATTTTCATACTTGTCACTGCCACCATTACCCTTTGGTGTTTTATGGTGACAGTGGATTTCTGAAACACACTGAAATTCCTTTCCCGTTATTGCACATTTCCCCCATTGAGCGGAGAATAGTGAAATACGGTTGTCCGCATATTCTGCACTACGGCGGTATGTAGGCGCTCTCATAAGCTGTAACAGTAAGGAAGTGTTTATCCGTAAATCGTCATGGATTGCACTTCTGCCTGTCGCTGTGTAGGCGCATACTTTTCGCCGCAAATTCATTGGATTTGTGCATTGAACATAGCTTATCGGATAAATCGGTTCTTTGGATTGTGCTATATATCTTAGCTGTTCCGATTTCCCATATCTTTGGAGCTCCATTTTTGTAAGGTCTCGACCTTCTTCTTTTAGTCGGTGCGTTTTTCCTGATTTCAGCCTGTTTTTAAGGACTATATTAACAGTTCTGCCAATATCACCGCAATCAATGCTGATGTCTGTGGCTAACTGATAATAATTCTGGATTCCCATAACCATTGAGTTAAACAGCCGTACTTCTCCGGCCTCTCCACGGTCTTTTCTTGGAAATTTGATGTTCCCGACCTGCTTTGTCAGGTTGGCCTTGACCTTTCTATAGGCTTTATCGCACATGTGCGATTGAACGACATACTTTTTCCCCTTTTTGTGCAGTCTGATTTTGAATCCGAGAAATTCAGAATAGCTCCGTCTGGTGTCAACAACTCTCGTTTTCTCTGGCGAAACATCAAGACGTAAGCGTTCTTTCAGCCAATGCGTTACCGCAATCAGCGTCCGGTCTGCCTGTTCTTTCGTCCTGCAAAGAATCCGAAAATCATCCGCATATCTGACGATATACATTTCTTTCAACCTTGTATTCCGCATTGCCCGATACGCATGGCTTTGTATCGGACAGCCCGTCGCATTTTCCCTGTAGGAGTAGTTTTCCGTTACCGGGTTGCACTGCCACTGGCTTTCTATCCAATGGTCAAGTTCATTCAGAACCACATTTGCCAGCAGTGGTGAAATAATGCCGCCCTGCGGCGTTCCCTTTGCTGGGTGTTCTATATGCCATCCGGCATGAGGATTGGTGCTTTGAGAATCCTGCGGATTACATAGAGCAATTCTTTATCCCGAATATTAAGTGACCATAACTGTTTTATCAGCTTTGAATGGTCTACATTGTCAAAGAAGCCCTTAATATCAAACTCCACAACATAGTAAAGTCCTGACCTCTGCATAAGCCTGTAGATTGCCGCTATCGCATTTTCAACCGACCGATTCGGACGGAATCCATAGCTGTTATTGCTAAATCTGGCTTCGCAGATAGGCTCCATGACTTGCTTGATACATTGCTGTACCAATCTATCCCATATACAAGGGATTCCCAGAGGTCTGGTACTCCCGTTTGGCTTAGGGATTTCTTTGCGTCTCACGCTTCTTGGGGTGTAGCCGTTTTTACCTCCCTTTACGATTCTACGTACCCTCGCTGTTACTTCGTCAGCGGTAAGTTTACCAATATCAGAAATTTTCAGCTTATCCGTCCCCGGTGTAAAACTCCCGGTATTGGATTTGATGTTCCGATAGGCCAATAGGATATTTTCTCTCGAAAGTATCACATCCATCAGCCGTCAAAGATTTCTCCGGCTTGACTTCTGGCATACAGCTCATCAAAGGTACTCTGCATATCGTAGTATTCAGCATGGCGGAGATACTCCACGTATTTTGTTTTTGGTTTCTTCTCATTTGGCATCAGGCATCACTCTCCTTTACGGCGAGTGACTTCTTTTTGTCATACTCGCAATCCTAATTGCGACTAAGTGCTAAGTTGTCTGTTTGACTGACTTGAGGCCATTCCTCCGTTTTCCTCTTTTTCGCAGAAAACATCATCGGTTCGACCTCTGCTTTTCAGCAGTAGTACAGCAGCTTATATGATTCGTCTGCTTACTTCCTAATGGTGGAAGCCTACTGCCTTTCCTCGTTCCAACAATCCTATCTTTACATATACCTTTAGGTCTCCGCTTTAAGCCTGTCAGCTTGAACACGCCTGTAACGTGCTATGGTGTTTCATAACATCAATTTTTACTCCACCACACTGATTAGCGATTAACGCTACCGGCACATTTCTATGCCGTCATGGTATAGACCCTTACATTCGCGGTTTTCGTCAGTCATATTTCAAACATTCTGACCTTGGGTATTTTGTAGACCTCCGGCCTATAGGTAGCACCGTCCACCTCTGGACAGCTTTCGTGAGGCTGGTATTTATCCAGCAATCCATACGGCTACTCTCAGCCGACTTCACCGAGCTTCTGACAAGTCACATTTCTGTTGAAATGCCAGTCGGAGTATTAAGGGGGCGTTTCAGGGCGTTACCCCATCATTCCACCTCTCGGATTGTTAGTTCTCCTAACATTTGAAATTTTCGTTCTTTTGTTAATGCCTGATTTTGTCCTTCAACCACGAAGGCTTTGTTCAGGAACGAGTCGCACTGATGTAAATATCACAAATAAGCAAAGAAAATGCGTAATAAAAACGCACAAAACAACGGAAAGGATGGGGAGCATGGCGAAGGAAAAGGTGAAAAAGAAAAGAGGACAGAAAATCACACCTGCAATTTTGTGGAAACAGCGCTGGCTGCTTGTAATGTCAGTACCATTTGTAATCTGGCTGATTATCTTCAAGTATATTCCACTTTGGGGATGGACGATGGCGTTTCAGGAGGTAAAACCGGCAACGTTCTCACTTCCGATCTGGGAGAGAACCTGGGTTGGATTTAAGAACTTTACAGATGCATTTAAAGACCGTCTGTTCACACAGACATTAATCAACACATTGGGAGTAAGCTTCCTTGACATCGCGGTTGGAACGATCGCAGCAATCGCATTTGCGGTTCTTCTGAACGAGATGTTCTTTATGAAGTTCAAAAAAGTAACGCAGACCATTTCTTATCTGCCGCACTTTGTATCCTGGGTTATCATTGCAAGTATTGCAAAGAATATTTTCAACGACGGCGGTGTTGTTGACAGTATCTTCGGCAAGAATCTGCACCTGATGAGTTCCAACTCACCGCTTATCTGGGTAACCATTATCCTGATTAACTGCTGGAAAGAGGTTGGCTGGAACGCAATTATTTATCTGTCCGCCATGGCAGGTATTGATCCTGGTCTTTACGAGGCCGCTGATATGGACGGTGCAAGCCGTCTGCAGAAGATCTGGCACATCACTCTGCCGGGTATCCGACCGACCATCATCGTACTGCTGATTATGAGCATCGGTGGCGCCCTGAACGTAGGTATGGAGCGTCAGATGCTTCTTAGTAACCCGCTGGTTGAGGATCACACGATGGTACTTTCCTGGTTCTCTTATAAGAGAGGTATTGGAAACAGCAACTACGGTCTTGGTACCGCAATCGGTGTATTCCAGTCTGCAGTCAGCGTTACCCTGCTGCTGATCGCCAATAAGATTGCCGGTCTGGTAGGCGAAGATAAACTTATGTAGGAGGACGCGAATATGAACAAGAAAGCAAAAAAATTTGACTACGTACTGGCGGTAATCTTCGTATTCCTCGTCATCATCACCATTTATCCGTTCCTGAACGTACTGGCGATTTCGTTCAACGATTCTACGGATACCATTAAGAATGTAAACTTCATCATTCCGAGAAAGTTTACATTAAGCAACTATAAATATGTATTTAAAGACGGCGGCATTGCAATGCCGGCTGTGATTTCTGTAACAAGAACCATCATCGGAACAATCGTAGGTATTGTATGTACCTCGATGGTTGCTTACACATTAAGCCGCAGAGACTTCGTACTCCGCAAACCATTCCAGCTTCTGTTCGTTGTTACCATGTATGTCAGCGGCGGAATGATTCCGGAATACCTTCTGATTATCCGTACCTTAAAGCTGGGCAATAACTTCATGGTATACATTCTGCCTGGTCTGATGTGGGTTTATAATATGATTCTGGTCCGCTCTTATATCGACGGACTGCCGATGGCTCTGCAGGAGGCAGCAAAGCTCGACGGAGCAAACGATTTTCAGATCTGGTATAAAGTCGTTATGCCGCTTTGTAAACCGGTTATCGCAACCGTAGGTCTGTACTATGCAGTAGGACAGTGGAACTCCTTCATGGATACTTACCTGTATGCGAAAAAACTCCCGACTCTGCAGTACAAACTGTATGAGATTATGAACCAGGCGACCATGAAAATGGACGTTCATGCAGGAACCAATGTACAGACGGCCGTAACACCAATGTCCGTACGTATGGCCGTAACGATTGTAGCAACTGTGCCGATCGTTATTGTATATCCGTTCCTTCAGAAATACTTTATCGGCGGTATGACACTTGGTTCTGTTAAAGACTGATAAAAAACAGTATTAAAAAATTTTTAAGAAAAAGATGATGTTTATTCCTGCCAGACGAAAGAAAGAGTGCAGGATGACATAAACCATTTTAAGGAGGGCTTTTATGAAAAGAAAAGTAGTATCACTCATGTTAGTATCTGCTATGGTGGCCGGAATGCTCGCAGGATGCGGTTCCGACAGTGGCAGCAGCAAGGGAGGGTCCAGCACAGAGACTGGATCAGCGGCAGAGGCAAGTTCTTCAGGCGAGACAGCAGATGATGCAGATGACAAATCTCCGATTACCTTTGAGTATTTTAACGCTGATGGTAAAAACGGTAACTGGGATAACCCGGTAGCAAAAGCAATCACAGAGGCAACAGGCGTTACACTTGATGTTTCCTATCCGGTAGCATCCCAGGGTGATGCAAAAGAAGATGTTGCGCTGATGATCGCAAATGATGAGTATCCGGACATGATTTATGCAAAAGGCTCAGCAACAGATTTGTATCAGGCAGGCGCGCTGATTGATATGACAGACCTGATTGAAAAATATGGTCCAAACATCAAAAAAATGTACGGAGCAGAGATGGAAAAACTGAAATGGAGCCAGGATGATCCTGGAATCTATCAGCTTTCCTACGCAGGTGTAAACCAGAAAACCCTGACAACAGGCGGAAGCTGCCAGATTCAGTGGGCTGCATTAAAAGAGAACGATTATAAATATCCGAAGACACTGGATGAGTATGAAAAAATGATCAAGAGCTATCTTGCAGCACATCCAAAAACAGAAGATGGTCTGGATATGATCGGTATCACCATGAGTGCTTCTGACTGGCACTGGATGATTACCCTTGGAAACCCGGCAGGACTGATCGCTGATGCATCCCCGGATAATGGACAGTGGATCATTGACGACGAGTACAACGTACATTACAAACATGTAACAGATGAAGAGAAAGAATACTTCAAATGGCTGTGCCGTATGTACAACGAAGGTATCCTGGATCCGAACTTTGCAACGCAGACAGATGATGACTATATTGCAAAAGTTGCCAGCGGCCGTGTTGTTGCCATCACCGATGCTGAGTGGCATTACAGCCAGTGCGAAGCTACTCTGGTAGCAGACGGAAAAGTAGATCAGACTTATGTTGGACTTCCTGTAACCTTAAGAGAAGATCAGGTAGAAAAAGCCCTTCTGTATCAGGGAACTACCGTTGGCTGGGGTATTGGAATTACCAAGAGCTGTGAAGATCCGGTTCGTGCATCAAATTCCTTGACTATCTGTGCTCCGATGAAGGACAGATCCTGTATCACTGGGGTATTGAAGGCGAGAACTACTTCCTCGATGATGACGGACAGCCATATCGTACCGATGAAGAAGTTGCAAAAGCTCAGTCTGATCCGGATTATGCAAAGAATACCGGTATTGACAACTACACTGGATTCCCGATCTACGGAACAGGTTCCTACTCTGAAGACGGATTCCCATACACTCCAACTACCAAAGAGTCTGTTATTGCAAACTACAATACAGCAGAAAAAGAAGGATGCGAAGCGATGGGATTTGAGATGCTGACCGACATGTTTGCACAGCCGGAAGAGTTCGATCTTCTTCCATACTCTGCACTGTGGGCATATCAGCAGCCACAGGAACTTGCTGAGAAACAGACAATTCTGGACGAAATTGCTTGGCCGGGACTTGTTAAATGCGTAACTGGTACCGAAGATGAGTTTGATGGAAACTGGGAGAGCATGGTACAGGAGCTGACAGACAATGGTCTGGCAGATGCAGAAGAAGCTATGACAGAGTTCCTTGCTACCAAACTTGTTGATGTAGAGTAAGTAAAGCAAAAACATAAGGTTTTGCCGTTGAACGGAAGGCGGCATAAAAACATGGTCTGATATTATTAAATATCAGGCCATGTTTTAAAATACAGCGACAGTAATGGGAAATGTGAAACATTGTAAAAAGATAACAGTATATGGAAAATCTGCAAACAATTTCATGAGACAAAATCATAGGGAGGTTTTTGGAAAATGACAGAAAAGAAGGAGTTTCAGATAAACAAAAACACACCGTTCTGGGATGCATCACTGACGGATCAGGAAAGAATCGACTGGCTGTTAAAAGAAATGACGGTCGAAGAAAAACTGGGATACCTCGCCAGCTCTTCCCCGGATCTGCCGCGCTTGGCATTCCGGGAGTCTCTGTGGGCGGTGAGGCGGCACACGGCGTTGAGGCAGAAACGATCAGAACGGTCTTGGAAAACCGGATGTGACAACATCCTTCCCACAGCCGATCGGTATGAGTGCATCCTGGGACCCGGAGCTGATCAGACAGGCCGGTGAAATAACAGGAACCGAGGCGCGCGTCGTATGGCACCGCCATCAGGGCCATGGACTCAGCAGATGGGCTCCGACCGTTGATCTTGAGCGCGATCCGAGATGGGGAAGAAACGAAGAAGGTTACGGAGAGGATCCTGTGCTGACCGGAAAAATGGCCGGTGCTTATATCCGGGGAATGCAGGGCGATGATCCGAAGTATCTGCGCTGTGCAGCGACCTTAAAGCATTTCTATGGAAACAACACGGAGGTCGGCCGCGGATGGAAAAATTCTTCCATTGACCCGCGGAACAAATATGAGCTGTATCTGGAGCCATTCCGCAGATGTATTGAGGATGGCGGCGCAGAGGGCATTATGACGGCATATAACAAGATCAACGGAACGATCGGTATCCTGAATCCGGAAGTGACCGATATTCTGAAAAACAGTACGGTCTCCGTCACGTTGTCAGCGACGGCGGTGCGATGGGACTTGTCGTGAATCTGCATCACTATTTCGGACAGCATGCGGAGACGATCGCAACGGCGCTGAAAGCCGGTGTGGATGCCATGTCTGACGATCCGCGTATGGTAGAGCAGGCGGCACGCGAGGCATATGAGCTTGGCATTCTGAAAGAAGAGGATATGGACCGCTCTATTCGCTGTATGATGGAGACGAAGCTTCGTCTCGGCGTTTATGATCGGGAAAATCTGAATCCGTATGACCGTGTGACCGAGGACGATATTGATTCCCCGAAGGCACGTGAAATCTGTAAAGAGCTGAGCCGCGAATCGATCGTACTTCTGAAAAATGAGAACGGAGCGCTGCCACTTGACAAAGCCCTGAAAGCAGAAGATATTGCCATTGTCGGACCGCTTGGTGATGCATGGTATCAGGACTGGTACGGCGGAACGGCACCATACCGCACAACCTTCCTGCAGGGGATGGAAGTACTGAAGCAGGAGAACATTACATTCGCGGATGGTCTGGATCGCGTTGTTTTCCGCTGTGATGGAAAAGGTCTTGCCGTAGCAGAAGACGGAACACTTCAGATGGCAGATGAGCCAGATGTGTTTATCAAGGAATACTGGGTGAGGGAAGCTATACGTTCAAGAGTGTCCGTACCGGAAAATACCTCAGCGCAAGACTCTCAGAGTCGCAGGGAGAAAAGCCGAAAATGGGACAGATTGCGGCAGGACCGGGAGGAAGCCTTCGACTGGTTCGTGATGGAGATTTTCCACGTGGAGCCACAGGAGGATGGCAGCGTTGTGCTGACCAACCGTTTCCATTACCCGGTTTATAAGGATGCAGAGGGATTTTTCTCCTTCGAGCAGACGGAGGGAATTCCGATTACGATGGAGGTTGTCGAAAACGGAATTGAAAAAGCAGTTGCTGCAGTCCGGGGCAAAAAGCAGGTTTTACTTGCGCTCGGCTGTAACTCCGTGATCAATGCGAAAGAGGAGATCGACCGCAACACACTGGAGCTGCCAGAGGAGCAGGAGATGCTGCTTGACCGGATCGCAGAGGTCAATCCGAATACCGTTCTGGTGCTGTTTACGAATTATCCGTACACACTTCAGAAAGCGATGGAAAAACTGCCGGCGATCATCATGTCTGCAACGGGAAGCCAGGATATGGGAAGCGCAATGGCAGAGGCTGTGCTTGGAATCTATGCACCGGCCGGCCGTCTGAATATGACCTGGTATGAGAGTATCGATCAGCTGCCGGACATTGACGATTACGACATCATCAAAGGAAAAAGAACGTACCGCTATTTCGACGGGAAGGTATTGTATCCATTCGGCTATGGCCTGACGTATACCACATTTGCGTATGAGACTATAAGGTTTCCTTAAAAGACGACCGCCTGCTGCAGATTTCCCTCGATGTAAAGAACACCGGCGATACCGCAAGCGACGAGGTTGTCCAGATCTACGGTTCCGCTCTGGAATCCTGCGTAAAGAAACCAATCTGCCAGCTGCTTGATTTTGTCCGTGTGAAAAACATTGCCCGGGCGAGACGGAGACACATCGCACTGGAAATCCCGGTGGAGGAGCTTCGCTTCTACGATGTCATCAGCCGCAGACTGATGGTAGAAGAAGGAACGTATGAAATCTATGCGGGCGCATCCTGCAAGGATAAAGCCGTTTCCGCAGAAATCTTTATTCCGGGCGGAAAAAGGGGAGTACGCGATCTGAGTGCATTTACCGCGGCAGACCACTACGATGATTACGAGAACATGTATCTGACGGAAGGCCACTTCAATTTCAAGGCAGTCCGCGTGCAGGATGAGACGAAAGAAGGTGTTCTCGTTTACCGTGACTGTGATCTTTCCGATGCTGCTGTTCTGGCGCTTCATGTGAAGAGTGAACGCGGCGGCAGTGTGGAAGCCTTTGTGGACGGTGTTTCGATGGGAAGCTTTACCGGTGACACAAGAACCTGTGAGTTCCGCAGCGCCCCGAAACTGGACCGCTATGCGGAGGAAGAAGTAAAAGAGCGCAACCGGTACCGCGAGCCGGTTTATGAGGATGTTGAAATTTCCCTCGCAGACAGACCGCAGACGGACGGCGTATCTGAGATCCGTCTTGTCCTGAAGGGAGATATGCGGATCTGCTATCTGCGTGTGCTGAAAAATAAGAGCACAGGAAAAATTCAGATGGGCGTAGCAAACTAACCAGATCATGTATTGTCTGAAAAAAGTATTGACAAATTGTGTGAATATGAATAAAATATTCCTGTAAAAACAAAATACGGAGATCTTCAGGGCAGGGTGTGATTCCCTACTGGCGGTATAGTCCGCGACCCGCTGCGATATCAAACAGCGGCTGACTCGGTGCAACTCCGGGACCAACAGTTAAAGTCTGGATGAAAGAAGACGAAATAAAGTTTATTTGCATGGAAATATTTTTGGTGCCTGAATTCAAGAAAAGGAATTCAGGGCACTTTTTCGCGGGCAACGAGCCAAAGTCCGTGCTTGCACGAGACCTTGGCGACTGCCGCGAAAACAAGTTCAAATTCGTGGAGCGTATTTGGACTCGTTACTTCCGGCAGAACCGGTCAAGATCTCCAGAAAAAAGGAGAAATGCAGTTATGAATGCACAGACAACAGCAAAACAGACATCAAAGATGTCGCAAATCGGAAAAACCCGTTACATGGTACAGGTGGCAATGCTCGGCGCCGCCGCAGTCGTATTGATGTTTTTTGACATCCCGCTTCCGTTTGCCCCGAGTTTCTACAAGATTGATTTAAGCGAAGTTCCGGTGCTGATCGGAGCCTTTGCGATGGGACCTCTTGCCGGAGCTGCGATTGAGCTGATTAAGATTCTGCTGAACCTTGTCATGAAAGGAAGTACCACCGCAGGTGTTGGCGAAGTAGCAAACTTCCTGATCGGCTGTGCGTATGTTATGCCGGCCGCATGGATCTACAAAACACAGAAAACCAAGAAAAATGCCATGATCGGTATGGCAGTCGGAACCGTATTTCTGGCAGCAGCCGGCGGTCTTCTGAACGCTTTTGTACTGCTTCCGGCTTATGCAGCAGCCTTTGGAATGCCGATGGATGCCCTTGTGGGAATGGGATCTGCAGTCAACAAAGCAATTACAAGCCTTCCGACCTTTGTTCTGTTTGCCGTTGTACCGTTTAATATCATCAAAGGTGTTGTGGTATCACTGGTAACCATGCTTCTGTACAAGCACATCAGCAGACTGCTGAAGGGTGAGGCGATGAATTAGTTCATCATTTCCGAAATCATTTCCGTAAACGGAGAATCCAATAAATACGTTGTAGAGAGACGGACAAAATGCAGAGAGAACTCCTCTGTTTTTTGTCCGTCTTTTAAAATTTTCGGGGAATGGCGGCAATGGATTGCCCACACAGGTCTTTTAGTAGTACAATGAAGCATAATCGATAAAAGAAAATACGCAGCGAAATTGGAAAGGAGCGCAAAAAAAAGAGATCCGCACATTGGCTGAAATCTCTTTTCTATCACATTTTAATATTGTTATTATGTCTCGAAACTGTTAAGCGCTTTCCAGATGTTCCATCACTTGAACGCCCCATTTAAAAAGGGCGGTTCGCATGGCGAAGGTCAGGACTGCGGTAAGCAGAATCATCACGCTCGTGGTGATGTGGATGTTGAGGTGAAGTTTTCCGTACAGCAGGTAGCCGGCTCCGATCAGGATTGCGCCGACGGTGAGGTCGATGAGGACGGAGATCAGGGAGCGGTTGTTGGATTTTATGGCGGCGGTTTCGTTTTCCCAGTTTAATTTCGGAAATGCAAGGTCAAAAAGGAGCTGTTCATAGTTGACGAACAGGGTAAATAAAACCGTGATCGCGTGGTGTAAAGAAGGGTCGCCGGGTGCAGACCGAAAACGACAGCAATTATGTTGAAGACCAGAGCATACGGCAAGGTGCCAAGGAGACTGATCAGGATGCCGCTTACCAGCATGGCACGGATCTGGTCGTGATAGCTCATCGGAATGCATTTCATATAGATGTATTCGCTGCCCTTTCGGGACATCGCTGTGGCGGAGATCACGCAGAACATGGACATCATGACGGCGATTCCGGAGGCGGTAAGGACGGCAACTGCGACAGGCAGTTCCCCTTTCAGGAGGCGGAATATGGTGCCATCGGCGACAAGCCGGGTCCAAAGGCCGGTAGTTTTAGCCATGCCAAGGCTGGAAATGATTGAAATGAGGCAATACCAAGCATGAAGACCGGCCAGATGAGAGGCATCAGAACACAATTCATGAACCAGGCCGGTGTGCGGTACAGTTTTTTCCATTCAATCATCGCGTAGGTGCGGACCGGATTTTTGCTTTTGACGGTTCGGGTCACTTCTTCTTTGGATAAAATGCGTTTTTCGCTGGTGGTTTCGCTCATGCCGAGGACAGCCGGGAGGTAGATTTTCCAGGCGAGGGCGAAAAAGACAGCAAGGATGACGGCTGTTGTAGCGATGTAGAGTATCATTTTGAGAAAGGATGCATCTGCAAGGCTTCCGGTCATCAGGGGCAGGTTCGGAAAAATGGTCCGGAAGGCGCGCAGAGTGCCCTTCTGGCTTTCCATCAGGTTCATGATATCCTGCATTTCAAAATTTCCGATACTGCGCGAAAATACGTTGATGCCGATCGCAAAAATCAGGGATGCGGCGAATCCGAGGTAGCTTAAGAAATCCTTGTTTCGGATATTTTTGAAAAGACGCATCACGAGCATCGTCAAAACTGCGGCGTAAACGAGCGGCACAACCGGGAAAATAAGGCAGGCGAGGATCATATTGATCCAGTAAAAAATGCCCATTTTGGCGCTGATCCCGTACCCTAACAGAAACGGAAAGAACAGCAGTACAATAAGATAGTATTCGTTCAGCAGACAGCAGAAGCCTTTCGCACCGACAATCTGCGCCGGGGTAAACGGCAGCGGCAAAAGCTTTACGAGGTCAGAGTCCATGTAATACTCGCTCAGAAACAGCGGCAGGCCATAGAAGAAAATGACCATCATGCCGATGGCACAGACGAACTCGATCAGCAGGGTTTCCAGCCCGAGCGGCTGCAGGAAGGTATAGCCGGAATATCCCAGAAGAAACAGTAAGACCGACACGGGAAGGAGGCAGACACCAAGCAGAAGGTATACAACGATACGTCCTCCGTCCGAAAATGCTTTCTTTTTTCCGCTCTTCTGATTGCTTTTTCCTGGTCCGCTTTTCAGAAGGAAACGGGTGAGAATCCATAAGTTACGCATGTTCGGTGATCTCCAGAAAGATATTTTCAAGTGTCTGATCCGGATAGGCCGCTTTTAATTCTTCCAGGGTACCCAGGTATACCTGCGGCCGTGATGGATGATGGCGATGCGGTCGCAGAGTTTTTCCGCTACTTCCAGCACATGGGTGGAAAACAGCACGGCGTTTCCGGCATCGGCGTGTTCACGCATCATCTGTTTGAGCTCGTGCGCGGAGCGCGGGTCAAGGCCGGTCAGCGGCTCATCGAGAATCCAGACCGGCGGCTTGTGGATCAGTGCGCCCATCACCATGATTTTCTGACGCATGCCATGCGAGTAGCTCATGATACGGCTCGAAAGGTTCTCTTCCATCTCAAAGCGTTTTGCGGTTTCTTCGATAAAATGCTGACGTTCTTCCGTTCCGACACCGTAGATATCTGCCATAAAATTCAGATATTCAATTCCCCTGACGCGAAGAAACGCATCCGGGTCGTCTGGCACAAAACCGAACTGGCGCTTGGCTTCGAGCGGATCCTTCTGGATATCTTTTCCATTGATTTCAATCGTTCCCTCGGACGGTGCCAGGATGCCGGTGATCATTTTTAATGTTGTCGTTTTCCCGGCTCCGTTTGGACCGATAAATCCGGTGATCTTTCCATCTTCGATATCCCAGGAAAGATCGTCGACGGCTTTTTTGCTTCCGTCTCCGTAAATCTTACTGACGTGGTTCAGACGAATCATGTTTTATTCCCCCTCTTTTTTCTTTGTAAAGCAAAGCTATCATTCTCTTGCTTCGTTTCTAAAAACAGACTGCCCTTTTCTCACTCCGAAAGCTCTTATCCTTCCCTCGCAGGAAAAGGAGTCAGGCGGATATTCGCAATCCGCTTCGCTACTTGCTTGATTCGGTTAAATCTCGAAGCACGGGCTGTGATCTTGTGTTTTTTTCAGTATGCATTTTTCTGTCAGAACTGTCAATCGTCGGAGCGAAAAATACAGAATTTTGTAAGAACTTGTAAGACTTTTAGAGCGTGTCTGAAAAACGGTTTTCGCAAGCTGCGAGTCCCAGTTTGTGGGAGATTTTGTCCGAATGAAGGCGGCTTAAGACCGCTACGGCAACCGAATGAGGGCAAACTATACCGCAAAGTGGGGCTTGCAGCTTGCGGAAATGCTTTTTCAGATACGCTCCAGGATCAAATTCGATTTTACGCGACAGGAAACTTCAACGAAATTTCCTGCCACGCAAAAAATCAGCCACAGAAACCCTTTCGGAAAACTGTGGCTGATGCTTTACCCTCTACTTTTTCAGAATCACATCGATGACTGTATCGACTCCATCCGGCAATACCGGGTCTTCGCCGAGATCGGCGAATGCCATGGTCGGATAATCGCTGTGTACCCAGCTTGTGGAAACCGGGATTTCCGCGCCGGTTGCGACGTAGCGGATCGCCTGAATTTCTTCTTTTTTCACGCCGGGCAGCGGCAGCGGCCCAACGGTATTTTCATAGACATGAAAATACAGATGGTTTCCGCGGCGCGTCACACGGCCAAAGTCCGGTTTCTCAATACCGGCTTTTCCGCAGCCGTAAATGCTCTCTCCGTTTTTCTTCATCCACTTTCCAATCTCAGCCAGCCGTTCAATCGACTCCTCCGGGATATTTCCCCTGGCGTCCGGGCCGACGTTCAAAAGCAGGTTTCCACCCTTCGATACGCACTCGACCAGCTTTTTGATCAGCATCGGTGCCGGTTTGAAAAAGTGGTCGTTGGCACAATAACCCCAGTGATTGTTCATCGTAACACAGGATTCCCAGGCGATATCGTTTCCATTTACATCCTGGATGCCATTCGGCGGAATCATCTGCTCCGGCTCACAAAGTCGCCGTGGTACGGGGTCGGATTTCCGGCCGCCAGAGAACCGTAGCCTCTCCGCTCACCTCGAGACGGTTGTCGATGATGACATCCGGCTGGAGCTTCCGCACCATATTGATCAGCTCCGTCGCTTTCCATGCTTCGCCGCGCAGCGTATCGTAGGAAAAGTCAAACCACAGCACATCGAGCTTTCCGTAGTTTGTGCAGATCTCGCGTACCTGATTGTGCATGTAGGTCAGGTAGCGGTCGAAATCGCGGTCATCGTTTTTATATGCCGGGTTGTTCCGCATCGGGTGGTTCCGGTCGCCGTAATGTGGGAAATCGTCGTGGAACCAGTCGAGCAGGGAGAAATACAAACCAACCTTCAGTCCTTCTGCGCGGACGGCATCAACGTACTCTGCAACGAGGTCGCGGCCGCATTTCGTGTTGGTGGATTTGAAATCGGTATACTGGCTGTCGAAGAGGCAGAATCCATCGTGATGCTTGGCAGTCAGAACCACGTATTTCATACCGGCCTCTTTCGCCGCCTTGGCCCATTTCCGCGGCTCGAAATCAACCGGATTGAACTCCTCAAAATATTTCATGTAATCTTCTTTTGGAATCTGCTCGGTACTCCGCACCCATTCTCCGCGCGCCGGGATGGCATAAAGCCCCCAGTGGATAAACATGCCGAAACGGGCGTCGCGGTACCACTCCATCCGCCTGTCATAGGCTTCTCTGTCAAATTTGTACATCGTTTTGCTTCCTCCTGTTTTAGTTTTATATTGGTAATGATTCAGAGTACCATTTCGCATGGCTCTGAATCGTTACGTCAAGCGGATATTCGCAATCCGCTTCGCTGCTTGATTCGATTAAATCTTAATTTTCACCCATTTTCCCTGTTTAAAGCGGATCGTTGCAAAGATAAACCGTGACATCTGATCCGCCAGCACGCCGAACCAGATTCCGACGATGCCAAGCCCCAGCGTGTAACCGCCGAGATACGAAACGATCGTACGAATAAATGTAACGCTGATCATAGATGCAACTGCCGTATAGAGCGTATCTCCCGCACCGCGCAGGCATCCCATGTAAATAACCTGACAGATCTGGAAAATGACGACGAAGATAATGACATGGATGATGCTGACACCGATTTCAATGATATGCTGTTCTTCGAAAAACAGGCTGTACAGCCATCTTCCGCCGAAAAGATAAATGGCAACGAGGCATACTACGATGCCCGCGCCGATCAGACGGCACGTTCTGCCGTACTCTTTCGCAAGATCCGGCTTTTTTGCGCCAAGCTCCGGCCGATCAGTGCAACCGCTGCGGACTGGAGGCCATCGCCGAACGCAAACGAAAGCGACATAATATTCATGCCGACCTGGTGTGCCGCCATCGCATCGGTTCCCTGCTTGGCCGCCATGATCGCCGTCATCATAAAGCCGATCCGCATGAAAACCTGCTCGAAAAACACACTGTACCCGACCCTGACCAGGCTGATGAACGCTGCAAGCGTCGGTTTAATTTTGTTCTTCAGAATATAGCCAAGGTTCAGGAATCCGTCTTGCTTTGTGATGGAAAGGATGCTCATCACACATCCGACAACCGTTCCTGTGACGGTTGCCAGTGCCGCACCCTGAATGCCGAGTGCCGGGAACCCGAAATGGCCGTTGATCAGAAGATAATTCAGAATAATATTAATCGTATTTGATGTTACATTTGTGCGCATCGTGATTTTTGTATTGCCCGCACCGCGCTGTGCCGAGTTGATCCCCATCTGGATACAGTTAAAAATCATACCGCCCATGATGATACGGAAATATGTTACTGCGCCGTTATGCGTCTCCGCCGTTGAGCCGCACAGATGGATGATCGGACTTGCAAACGCCACAAATCCAACACTGAATGCAGCTGCCGCAAGGATAATAAATACAAGCGCAGTTACCAGGGTCTCATTCGCCGCACTCTGTCTTTGTTCCCCTCGCCGCCGCGCAACAAGGGCGGAAATCGACACATTCAGTGCAAAGAAAAACGCCAGGCCAAGCAGCTTCGGCTGTGTCGTCAGGCCGACCGCGGCAACTGCGTAAGAGCCAAGCGAGCTTACCATCAGCGAATCTACAAGACCCGCAAATGCAATGAAAAACGACTCCACGATCGCCGGCCACGCCATGTTGACGGCGGTCTGGAATGTGTCTTTATGGTATTTCCCTTGTAACTTGTTTCCTAAGTACCCCATTTCTTTTCCTCTCTTTCGTCCCAATACCAATTTCTATTTTACTTTGTTTTAACAGAAGGGTCAATACGGTACCGGCAGAAAAAAGCCAGCCGCAAAAGCAAAATTCTTTTCGCTTTTTGTGGCTGGCTTTTCTTTTATCTTTCCGTAGCGATTCAGACCCCCATCTTGATTCCGCTTACGCTACATCCCAGTATTGCTTCTTATTTTTTCAGCACAAATTCTGCCTTATTCTCTGTCGTGCTGTCGCTTCCGATGAAGACTTCGAAAACACCGTTTTCACTTTCTACACGCTCATTTTCTGTCAGGAAGCGAAGCTCTTCTTCTGTGATTTTGAAGATGACTTCGGTTTCTTCTCCCGGCTGAAGGGTTACCTTGCAGAAATCTTTCAGCTCTTTCACCGGGCGTACCACGGATGCGGCTACGTCGTGGATGTAAAGCTGTACGGTCTCGGTTCCCTTTGCATCGCCGGTGTTTTTCACGGTTACGGAGGCTTTAATCTCATCTTCCATGCCAAGCTCTGCCTTGTCCAGTTTCACATCTGAAATTGCAAAGCTGGTGTAGCCAAGGCCATATCCGAACGGGAACAGTGGTGCGTTCGGGATGTCGAGGTATTTGGAACGGAAACGGTCTTTGTCCTTGCCCGGCACGTGCGGTCTTCCGGTGGAATACTCGTTGTAGTGAACCGGCACCTGGCTACAGAGTACGGGAAGCTCATGGTCAGCTTGCCGCTTGGAGCGTATGCACCGAAAACAACGTCTGCGATTGCATTGGCACCCTCGGTACCCGGCATCCATACTTCAAGAACGGCTTTTGCTTTCGATACGACATCGCGCAGGTCGAGCGGACGACCGTTGAAGAGAACAACGACAACGTTTTCATTGACTTCTGAAACGCGCTCAAGCAGTCTCTGCTGGATTTCCGGAATGCGGATGTTCGCGTTACTGGTTGCCTCGCCGGACTGCAGACGGTCCTCACCGATCGCAAGAACGACAACCTCGGCCTCCTTTGCTGCGTTTACAGCCTCAAGAAGCATGGTCTCCTCTTCCTCCGGTGTATGGGACTGCTCCATCGCCTCGCCGAAGCCTCCAGGCGGATGTCGGAGCCAAGCATCGGAGAGCCTGCATGGAAGCTCATGTTTGTCGTATCTGCCTGCGCTTTTACGGCCTCTTCCAGATTTGTCACATCCTTTGCATCTCCGATAAAGGACCAGGCGCCCATCAGGTTTCTGCTGTGGACATACGGTCCGACCCAGGCAATCTTCTTCTCCTTGCCAAGCGGCAGGATTTTCTCGTCGTTTTTCAGCAGGACAAACGATTTTCTTGCGGCTTCTCTTGCCAGGCGCGGTGCTCTTTGCAGAGAATGACCTCTTTTTCTTTCGTCTCGTCTGCGTCTTTATACGGATTTTCAAACAGTCCCAGTTTGTTTTTCAGTTCCAGAATACGCATGCAGGACTCATTGATCAGATCCTCGGAAATCTTGCCCTCTCTTACAAGACGGCACAGGTTTTCGCAGTAAATACCGGTCATCATATCAATGTCAACGCCTGCCTCGGCGGAGCGGACAGCTGCCTCCTCACGGTCTGCGCAGTAGCCGTGGTAAATAATCTCCTCGATTGCCGCCCAGTCGGAAATCAGAACGCCGTCAAATCCCATCTCGTCACGCAGAATGCCGCGCATCAGTTTCTTGTTTCCGGTTGCCGGAACACCGTTTACCGTGTTGAAGGAAGTCATTACCATCGCTGCTCCTGCATCGATGCCGGCTTTATAGGATGGCAGATAGAAGTCACGGAAGGTATGCTCGGAAAGCTCTACGGTGTTGTAGTCTCTTCCCGCTGTCGGAGCGCCATAGCCTGCAAAATGTTTCACGCAGGAAGCAATCTTGTACGGCTCCTTCAGATCGTCTCCCTGGAATCCGCGCACCATTCCGGCACAGAACAGACCGTTCAGATACGGATCCTCACCGGTAGACTCCATGACACGGCCCCATCTTGCATCGCGGACCAGGTCGGTCATCGGTGCGAAGGTTACGTGAAGGCCGGAAACGGCTGCCTCTTTTGCAGCAACTGCCGCACACTTTTCGGAGAGCTCCGGTTCAAACGTTGCGCCCTGTCCCAGCGGAATCGGGAAAATAGTCTTGAAGCCGTTGATGACATCCAGCATGAACAGCATCGGGATGTGATGCGGGTGCTGCTCCACAAAATCCTTCTGGATTTTCTTTAACGTTTCTGCGCCCATGCTGCCCAGGATGGAACCGGAAAGCGCTACATTTTCCGGCGTAAAGCCTTTATCCGCCATCGGTCCCATGGCTGTGATGTCCATATCTTTATTGAAGAAGGCACCCACACCTGGCTCATCTGGTTCACTTTTTCTTCCAGCGTCATGTCGGCCAGAAGCTCTTTTAATTTCTGCTCGGTCATTTTTCTCCTCCATACCTCGTTTTTGCTGTATCTGCTTCTTCAGAAACCCCTAAAATGTCAGAAAAATATCGTTTTTCCGTTTTTTCTGAATCTTATACTGAAATTTTACCACATCTGATCTGAAAAAAATATCCCCTGATCCGACCTTTTTCTTTCACTATTCCGACCTGTTTGCTGCTGTTCCGCTATTTTTCACTAAAGCTTCTTCGGTATTCCAGCGGTGCGTATCCCGTATTATCCTTAAACATCTTCGTAAAGTACGAGAAATTGCTGTACCCCACATACAGCGACACCGTATTGATCGGCAGCGTGCTCTGTGTCAGAAGCTTTTTTGCCTCCTCCACCCGCTTTTGGATGATATAATTACTGATCGAAATACCCTTTTCTTTTTTAAAAATCCGGGACAGATAATCCGTATTCAAAAAGACAAGCTCCCCAAGCTCCTCCCGGTGAATCTCCTCCCTGTAATGTGCATCGATATAAGCGCATACCTGACTCGTAACCGAATCTGATTTGTTGATGTACTGTCTGTACTGAACTGCTTTCCGAACCAGTACCCCGGCATATTCCATCATCTCTTCTCTGCCATAAAGGGAATTCCGATGCAGGTTTTCCATATCCGCATCTGCAAACAGTGCATACGCCTTGATCTCCCGTTCCGAAAGCCATGCATACACCACCTGCGTCAGATCGGTACGGAGTGCTACCAGAAGCTCCCTGGTAATCATTCCTTCCCGCTCCGTCCGGTCAAGGTATTTCTGCAGCCGCTCCAGCAGCTCCTCCGGTTTTTCCTCCGAAAGCAGAGCTTTCCACACATCCAGCTCCTTATTTTCGTAGCTGGTCTGCGGAGCCTGAAATTCGTTCAGAAACAGCACCTCGTTCCGCACGGAAAGGCTTCCCTCCCGCATTTTCTGAAGATTCCGGCTCTGCTTTTGCATCCCCCGCACAGATTCCCACTGTCCGGCACCACACCACAGCTCCGGATAGATTTTTTCATTCATCCACGCAACAAACTGCCGCAGAATTTCACAGTCCCGCTCACCGTCATGCGGGAATGCTTTTTCCTTTGACTGTGTAACAATCCAGTAGCTGCCCGGTTCCTGGTAAAAAACAGTATCTACCGCAATATCCGTTTCCTCATACAGTTCCGACAGCACATTTTCGATCACAAATTCCATGGTCGCGGTATCCCACATTTCCCGCTTATTGCTCTTTATTTCCGGCATCAGACAAATCAGCCGGAAATAGTGTCCCGGTCCGTATGGAGCTGGCGCTGTGCTGCCGTTTCGCAGAACTTTTCCTCGGAGAAGCCGTTTTTCAGCACATTTTTCCAGATATCCTGCTGCAGAATTTTTCTGTTCTGGTTCCACTTGATGCTTTCCTGCCTGAGATCCTGTATTTTCTTTTCTTTCGCAACGGATTCCACCGCACGCTGTACGGCCTCCTTCAGCTTGTCAAAATCGATGGGCTTTAGCAGATAATCGACACTGTTCAGCTGAATCGCTCTTCTGGCATAGTCAAACTCCGCATAGCTTGTCAGGAATATGACCTGGACCTTCAGCTCCTCTTTTCTGACCCACTCCACAAAGTCGAATCCCGTTCCGCCCGGCATCACGATATCGCTGATCACGATATCAATGTCCACCATTCCCATGATGTTTTTCGCCTGCTGTACGGAAAACGCAGTGTACACCTCGCTCACCCCGGTCTCTGTAAGATCGAGGTTTCTTTTGATACTTTCAATCACGTACTCTTCATCATCCACGAGCAATAGTTTCATGTTCTTCTCCCCCTGTCTTGTATGGAATATGGATATCTACAATTGCTCCGCCGAGCGGGCTGTTATCGAAATGAATCTCTCCTGTATCACCATAATAATAACGGAATCGTTTCAGGCAGTTTTCAATCCCGATATGCTTTCCATGCTCGGAAATATCTTCCCCTGCTTTCAGCCTTTGCAGCGTCTCCTCCGGGAAGCCGTTTCCGGTGTCCGAAATATAAATGTTGACATACTTTTCTTCGCCGCGGTCCTCCGGGTAAACCGTCACGGAAATCAGCGGAACCGTCTCCAGCGTCAGGGCATGTTTTGCCGCATTCTCTACAAACACCTGAATCAGAAACGGGAAGATTACCGCGTCTTTCACTTCTTCATGGACTTCAAAATAATAGGTGAATTTTTCCGGATAGCGCAGCAGCAGAATTTTGAGGTAATTTTCACAGTGGTTCGTCTCCGCCGTTACCGGCACCATCTCGCTTGTATTGCGGAAAATATAGGCGAGATAATCGGACGTAATACGGCTCATCGACTTTGCATGGTCGTACTGTCCGAAGTCAATCATGCTGTAAATAAAGTTCAGACAGTTCATGTAAAAATGCGGACGAATCTGGATTTTCAGGTAATCCATCTCGATTTTCTGTTTTTCCAGCTCCTGCTCATACAGCGTGATCTTCAGACGTCGGATCTGATGAATCATGTTTCGGAATTTATCGTCAATCTGCTCCAGCTCTACCAGATTTCCTTCCGACATCTGATAGGTGAGATCCCCATTGTCATATTTTTGAAGATTTTCCGTAAACATAGCGACCGGCTTCAAGATTTTTGTTTTCAGATGGAACAGCAGCACGGAACCGGCAATCACCATCAGAAATGCAACGCCGAGAAGAGCAAACACACTTCCCGTCATCAGATTCAAAACACCGGTCCAGGAGATTTTAATCCGTATTTCAAACGGCGCCTGCGAAAGTTCCTGCCGGAAGGTGTAATTGTCGGTATTAATTTTCGAATTGTCCGTTACAATTCCTTTTTCCGTCAGTGTTCCGATGCTTTTCCCGTTCTGGTCAACGAGACTGACATAGCCGCTCTTTCCAAGAGACAGTTCAGAGAACGGTTCCAGAATTGTCTTCAGATTGACGTAGCAGCCGAGTCCAATGCCCTGACTCTGCGCTACCTTGAGCATATAAACATCGTCTCCCTGGCACATCACGGTCCATTTTTTCTTAACTGCATACGTCTGCTGCGACAGGCTTTTGATCCTACGCTTCAGCGCTTCCTGCAAATAGGGATCAACGGCGTAAAGCCCGTCGGAGGAAATGCTCAGCTGATATAAGCTGTCATCCTTCTGCGTATAGAGAAAAACATTGTAATCCGTTCCAAAATCCCACGCTGCAGATACATAATTCCTTCGCAGCTGCGTAATGACATATTCCTCATACTGATCCTTCTCCATCAGATCCATATATTTCCAGAACGCAGAATCCGGGTTGGAGCTGTCCATTACAGTCGAGAACAGGTTTCGGCTGATTCGAAAAAAACGGTTATCCAGCTCATCCGTATACAGCTTTGAAATCTCTTCCAGCTGCTCATATACCTGCCGCTGCGTCCGGTTCAGAATAAGCACGCTCCCAGCCAGAAAAAGCAGCAGCATACTCAGCAGGCAGATCAAAAGATAACGCCCCTGCTGCGCCAGTGTTGTTTTTTTCGTCTGTTTTGAAATACGCATGATATTTCCTCCTTTTTTCTGTTCCGGTACGCTCGAAATTTTTCCGTGTTTGATTTTACGAACTGATCTTTTTTTCTGAATATAATACAGCAGAAAACAGTACACCTCATGTTTCCATGAGTCTGTACTGTTTTTCTGATTTATGTCGGAAACACCGAAATGTTTCTCTTTTTTATTCCTGCATGGAAAATCATCCTTTACCGCGCCAAGTGTGATACCTTCTGCGAAGTATTTCTGAAGGAACGGATAGATGATAAACAGCGGCAGCATGGCGATAAATGCGATTGCCATACGGATCGAGGTTGTCGGCAGCTTTGCCACCTCCGCGCCGATATTTCCGGTTACTTTTCCACTTGCCAGGTACTGAATATCGGTGATCATCTGATTCAGCAGGTTCTGGATGCTGTAAAGCTTCTGGCCTTCATTTCCTGATAAATAGTATAAACCATTTGTCCAGTCATTCCAATAGCCAAGTGCGGAAAACAGTCCCATTGTTACCAGAATCGGTTTTCCAAGCGGCAGTGTGATGCTGGTGAAAATCTTCATGTGTCCGGCGCCATCGATTTTGGCTGCTCGAACAGCGCGTCCGGGATACTGGTGTTAAAGTAGCTTCGGATCATCAGCACGTTGTTTGCGCTTAACAGGAAGCCTGGAACAATCAATGCCCAGATCGTGTTTTTGATGTGAAAATACTTTACATACATCAAGTAGGTCGGCACCAGTCCGCCGTTGAACAGCATCGTGAAGAATACGAAAAAGGTAATTGCTCTGCGGTACGGCAGCTTTTTAATCGAAAGCGGATATGCCAACAGAGCGGACATCGCAAGGTTTGCAGCGGTACCGACGATGGTTACAAAAATGGTAATTCCGTATGCTCTCAGGATTTTCTCGCCCTGGCGGATGATATAGGAGTAAGCATAGAAGCTGAATTTCTCCGGGAAGAACGAATATCCGTTGCGGATCAGTGTGTTTTCATCGGTCAGTGAGGAAATAAATACGAGTACAAACGGCAGTATAATGGATAACGTAATCAGAATGAGTACTACATTAATCCAGAACTGGAAACGTTTTGCTTTTTTTGAATTTGTCATACTTCCATCCTCCTAGAATAATGCCTGGTCTTTGTCTACTTTGCGGACAATCCAGTTGCTCAACATTACGACACAGAAGCCTACCAGAGACTGGTATACACCGGCTGCAGATGACATACTGATATTTCCTTGTTCAATCAGGGCACGGTATACGTAGGTATCGATAACGTTTGTGGTCGGGAACAGAACACCGGAGTTCATCGGCACCTGATAGAACAGACCGAAATCGGAATAGAAAATTCTTCCGATGCTGAGGAGCAGCAGGGTGATGATGGTCGGAACGAGGCTCGGCAGTGTGATTTTCGTAATCTCCTGCCATTTGCTTGCACCGTCCAGTCTTGCAGCCTCATAGAAGGAAGGATCGATACCGATCAGGGATGCGATGTAAATCAGGCATCCGTATCCTACGCCCTTCCAGCAGTTCGCGATAATCAGGATCGCCGGCCAGTATTTCGGTTTCTGGTACCACTGAATCGGGTCAATGTGGAACAACGGAAGGATGGAGTTGTTGACAAGACCATTTTCTGCACTCAGAAGCGCATATACGATGTAGCTTAAGATAACCATGGACATCAGGAACGGAAGAAGAATCGCACTCTGATATATCTTTTTGAGCTTTGTGTTTCTTATCTCCGTAATCAGAATCGCAATGGCAATTCCGACTACCATGTTTACAAGAATAAATGCAATGTTATACAACAGCGTATTTCTTGTAATAATCCATGCATCCTTGGAAGCAAACAGGAATTTGAAATTTTTAAGTCCTGCCCACGGGCTTGCCCAGATACCTTTTGCAAAGTTCAGTTTTTTAAACGCAATCACCATACCTGCCATTGGGATATAGTTGTTAATCAGCAGATACAGAAGTGCCGGAAGCATCATCAGATAAAGCGGCCAGTATTCCTTCAGCGCGTTTTTCTTTTTTCCTTTTTTAACCTCTGCTTTTTTCATAAAGCGTCTCTCCTTTTATGAGGCTGTTTTTTTCAGGTTCTTTCACAGAGAAAGCTCCACATCTTTTCTGGTAAGAGTGGAGCCTTCGGTTACTGTATCACACCGGATTTTTTTCCGCCCCGGTCGTGCTCTTTTTACAAATTATGGTGCCTATTTCTCTGCAAGAAATGCATCCAGCTGCTCCTGCTTTGCAGCAATGACATCGTCGATTCCCGCATCGTCCAGCGCCTCAAGGAACTGTGGAAGCAGTTCTTCCGGATCTCCGGAGCCGCTGCTAAGTGCGCCGTTGTACTGGCTGATTACGTTGTTCAGGGCTGATACCTGATCCGCATATTCGCTGTTATCAAAGACAAATCCCAGTGCTTTCGACTCGATACCGGAAGCGTTGAACTCCTGCATTTTGTCCCAGAGCTGCGGGTCAGATCCATCCCATTTGTATGCGATGAACTGGTTCGGAAGCTCCCATCCACAGTTAAAGCTGTAGCCTGCATTGTCTGCTGTTACACCGTCCGGGTAGTTGATGATTCCGTTTTCTTCATCTTCTACTACATAGTCGGTTCCCTCTTCGCCCCAGTTCAGAAGGTTCATGACCTCCGGGCTGCCATAGATATAATCGAGAACCTGCATTGCTTTTTCCGGATTTTCGGAGTTCTGTGCTACAGAGAAGATAATTCCGCCGTAAGAGGATGAGTTGATGATCGGCTGATCATAGAACGGTACGATTTCAAACTCATATCCTGTGGAGCTCTGGAACTCAACCGGGGTACCTGGATGATAAGCAAAGAACAAGGAGAAGAGATTTCCTGCTTTGCATACGGTTCTCCAGTTTTCTGTGTTTGTTCCGGCATCCTTGCTGATGTAGCCTTTCTGATACCAGTCATGCAGCATAGTTGCAGTCTCCTTGTACCAGTCGCTTGCAAAGTAGTTTTCTACGGTTGTGCTGTTGGTCTGATCCATCAGAGCGCCCGTGTTGGCATCGCCAAGTCCATCAGCGCGGGACAGACGGCTCAGAGGCGTATCACTGTTGTTGCTGGAGAACAGCATTGTCATATCAGGCTCGCCTGCCTGTACGGTCTCAAATACTTTCTCCATATCCTTCGGCTCTTTGATTTCATCGGTATTGATATTATACTTTTCTACCAGGTCTTTTCTCATGAAGATGCTGGAATGCTGCCTCGTTCGATCTGGTTCGGAACGCCATAGACAAACCCATCAATCTGATTTGTTTTTGCAATATCCTCGCCATAGATATCTTTCAGGTTTGTGCCGTATTTGTCAATCAGTTCAGACATATCCATGATCTGGCCGGAATGCATATACTGTACAGCTGTTGTTGCATTTGTGTACAGAAGATCGATTTTCTCATCGCCGGAAAGCATCAGCTGTAACTGCTGAGATGCGCTTGCCCACGGAAGAACAACGATATCGAGCTTTGCATTCAGCTCCGGCTCCAGAATCTCGTTGATTTTTTCTTCGATTCTCTCTTCATCCTGCTGCTGGCTGCCCTGCAGTACCATAGTTACAGTGTACGGCTCGCCTTTTTCCTCTGTCTTTGCTGTGCTTCCGGAAGCTGCGGAGGAACCGGAATCAGAACTGGATCCTGTGCTTCCGCATGCTGCCATGGAAAATGCCATGGTTGCCGCAAGAATGCCTGCTAACACTTTTTTCTTCATACTTTTTCTCCTTTTCACGTATCGTGTTGTGTGACCTTTGATGGTTGTATTATAGCAGGATTTTGACTTGCAACTCTATAACTGATTTGACTTTGAAGTATCACTCTTCCGACCTTTGTGTCTTTTTTGTGTCTTTTTTCTGTCAAAAATCTTCCACCATCTTTGCCCCTTCTGCCCCATCGAGTTCGGTCACGGTTCCATTCATGACACGGTAAACTCTCTGGCAGAGGCTGAGGACACTCGGACGGTGCGTCGTAACGATACAGGTTTTGTTGGGACGCTGACGGATGATGTTTCGGAGGACGTTTCGTTCCGTCGTGACATCCAGTGCCGAGGTGGCTTCATCGAGAAGCAGCACCGGGGCATCGCGGAGGACGGCACGGGCGATGGCAAGCCGCTGGGACTGGCCTTCGGAGAAACCGCGGCCACGTTCCCCGACGCGGCTGTTGATGGTATCCGGCAGATGCTGGACGAAATCCCAGGCGCAGGAGATTTTGAGTGCCTCAATGATCTCCTCGTCGGTCGCATCCTCTTTTACCATACGCATATTTTCGGCGATTGTGCCGGAAGGATCGTATTTCCCTGCGGAACATACGCGAAGAGATGACGCGTTTCAGCGTTCATGGGAACCGTCTTTCCGTTTGAGGCAATGATCACGGTTTCCCCCTCCTGCGGGCGGATGAGACCGAGAATCAGGCGGATCATCGTTGTTTTTCCCTCGCCGGACGGGCCGACCAGCGCTACGATCTCGCCGGGAGCGGCCTGAAACTCCGATTTGGTGATTACTTTATTTCCTTCTATATAAGAAAATTCTACCCGTGCATCTGTACCCGGAAGCCATCCTTTGCCAGCGGATCAAGCGCGGCACTCTCCGGGATATGGATTTCTTTTGGCAGCTCCACGAGCTCACGGATCCGGTGCGCCGAGACGGAGCTGTTGAGGAAGGACGGAATAATCGAAATCACGTTTCCAAACGCGCCGGAAAGGTTGCTCCGCTGCTGCAGGAACAACGTCATGGTTCCATAGGTAATGTCGTGCGTCCACAGACGGAACAGACAGTATCCGAATGCCGTAAACTCCACCGCACTCCCGAGAATGGACATTACAATATTGGTTTTAATCGTAAACAGATTATATTTCAGGCTGATGTCTTTGAAAAGTCCCTGCCACCAGCGCATCTTTTTGCTGTAATACGGCGCAATGCCAAACGATTTGATGGTATCAAAATTGTAGAATGCTTCTACCTCAAAGCTCATCAGGTTGCTGCTCATCTCGCGCACTTTTTTGCTGTATTCCCGCTGACGGCGGATCATAAACCGGGACATCAGAAGCAGGAACGGTGCGCTTAAAAAAGCAATCAGTGCCATGACCCAGTCATAATGCAGGATTACGAAAAAGGTGGCAATAAACCGATACACGGCAATGATAATCGTCGGGAGCCAGCTGATTGCGTTGCCGCTGACCGTTCCAATGTCGCCGTTGAAACGGTTGAGTACGTCACCGTTTGCGTATTTGCTGATTTCCAGCCAGTCCGCATCAACGATTTTGTCGAAAATATCCGCCTGGATGTCGTTGTTGATGGCGATACCAAGCTTCGTTGAAATGCGGTTGATGACACTCTCAAACCCAAGGCTGAACACGGTGCTTCCGATCATGATGCAAAGCAGCAGCGGAAGCTTCTGTATCTGGTATCCGGTGATGATATCGATCAGGTATTTTCCTGCCACGCTGCCGACAAGCCCAAGCGAAGTGCTTAAGATACCGAGAATCGTATAAAAAACAATCGCACCCTTATAGCGCGCGCTGTAGCCAAAAATCCATTTCCAGTCATCGATGATTTCCGAGAACGTTCCGTTTTTCCATCGCTCCGACAGGATGCGGAGAGACTCGAAGGGAGCGTCTTTACTTTTCTCTTTGGATTCTTCCTGCATGCGCGTCTCCTCTCTTTTTCCCGTCTGCGGTACGGATCATATCGTATTTTTTCAGCAGCTCGACACGTCCCGCACCCACTTCAATGCTCAATTTCTGTCCTTTTTCTCCCTGCCCCAGCCATTTCAGGATTCGCTCCACGTATGCAGCCGGGAGCAAAAACGGATACCTCGCCGCATAGGGATACTTGTTTTTCATATAGGACGCTTCCGGAACCAGCGATTTCCAGATTCCCCCGGCTGTGTGCTTTTCCATTCCGGTTTCTGCCGCATACAGGGTAATGTTTGCACTGTGGATCCGTCCCGCGCTCGATTTTCCGAACGAACCGGCATCGAGAATATCGATCAGAAGCGCTTCGGAATCCGAGTGAAGCTTCTTTGCGGCACAGACTGCCCCACTTGCTTCATAGGAAAAGCCCAGATACCGCTCGCCGATATCCAGCAGATTGATACAGAAGCACGTCATATGATACTCTTCGCACAGCTGCCAGAACATTTCCCAGTCTATTTTTCTTCCATATATACGAATCATCTGTACCATATCACAGATCTGACGGATCCCGACGCCGCCGTGAAGAAAGTGCTTGAAGCTGTGACAGAGAAGATAGAAAAGATGATGCGTTTCTTCTAAAGTAAAAATACTCTGACCCTGCACTTCCACCCTGGATGGATGCGCGAAAACATCGGAAAATGCACGGTTCAGATAACCATAGGCAGAGGATTCTGTGCTGAACAGCCTGGTATGTATTTCATAGAAGACCCCTGTTTTCGGATGAATGTAGCCCATCTCTTCCGGGGCATCACCGTCTTTGGCACCATTTGGCATTGCGGTTTCTTTGTCCCGCACAAAGCCCTTCCTCATAAAACAGGCATCCACTGCTGCAAAATCCTTTTCCGGAATCAGCAGATCCTCATCCCCGGACGGGCGCAGATCCGGCTTCGGATAGAGATTTCTGCACACAATTCCTTTCATCACCAGCGGCTGCACGCCCAGCTGCGCCAGCTCCTTTTCATCGGAAAGAAACAGCGCTGTGCGCGAAACCTGCTGAAAAATACTCTGCATCGCCTGTGTTTTTACCTGTCCGCGCAGCTCCCCCGGAAGTCCCGCAAATTCCGGTGTTTTTCCCACAACATCGTAGACCGCTGACAGCAGCGAATGCTGTGCCGCGAGGACAAACAGATGATTCCATTGTTTTTCTGTCAGCCCCTGAATTTCCGCCGGCGATGCTTTTTCTTCTGTCAAAAACGCACGAATCACCGCAAGGAATGCGGTTTCTGTTTCTGTAATCATCTTTTTTTCCTTTCATTTTCTCTGCACGCATCATTTTTCTTTTTATCCACACCGAATAACCAGGCATATCCATGCATCAGAATCGGACGAAGCGGGATAATGCGAATCCAGACCTGTGCAAAAAACTCCCACCAGAACGTTCCCGGTACAAGTATTTTTCCTTTTCGTTCCACTTTTGTCACCCGTGCAAAGATCTGCTTCCGTTGCACATGATGCTCGATTTCCGTCTGTGCATCCCCGATTATGTCATAACCGTCTGCATGAACGCGGCAGATCCGATGCACGACAAACTGTCCGCCCGGCCGCTCATAAAATACGATATCACCTCTCCGAAGTTCCCGCTCCGGCGCTCGGAAGAAAATACTGTCGCGTCCATGAATCAGAAACGGCGCCATGCTGCTCCCGGAAATCACCATACGCACTTCTCTGCCCTGCTCTGCAAGTTCTTTCAGCATTCCGACATAGGCACGTGTATCCATCATTTTCATGCATGTTTCTCCCTTTTCTGAATCATGTTTTTGTGCAGTGCAGCTGCATATGTTTCACTTTCGAACGAACCGGCCCCGATCTCCTGCTCCAGCGTTTTCACCGCATCTTCTGAAATGTCGCACGCCAGATGATACACCGGAACTTTTCCAGCAAGCTGTTCGAGAAGGTCCGAGACTGTGCACCATTCCCTCCCTGTCCCAGCGGTTCATGGTGATCTGTCCGTACAGACTCGTAAATGCCTCTGCCGGACGCAGCCGCCACGCCTGATTCGTCTTTGCCTGGCTCAGCATTACAATGCATCCGACCGGGAGCTTTTTGTTTTCGCAGACTCCTGATGTTCCGCAGACCGGCCAGCCGTTTGCTGTCCACGCTGTGCCGTCATATTCCAGCAATGCCTTATCCCCATTTACGGTACGGCTTCCCCGGTACTGTTCCCAGAGTTCCGCCTGCGTGGTTTTGCCCGTTCCCGATGGTGCAGAAAAGAGCATTGCTTTCCCCTGATACTCCGTGTATGCACAGTGCAGAATCAGGCACGGCTGCTCTGCCAGACGGCGCTCCAGGGCAAGGAGGGAAAGAAAAACAACTTCATACTTTTCAACTTCTGCCAGATACCACCTGCCGACGAAAACCTCCGCACGATTTTGCGCAGTCTCACGGTAGAATGCATAAGGACGCGCTTCTCCTTTCACACCGATCCGGCGGCTCTCCAATCCTTCTTTTGTATGAAACACCTGCAGATCGACCCGATCCACAATCAGCTCTCCCTCCGCTTCCGGCAATATGTCGACGGCCGTAATGATATATGTATAATCCGCAGAATCCGTTTCCACCAAAAATTTTCCATATCCACCGGAAGTACCAGCTCTTCCGGAAACTTCAGCCGGAAGGAAAAACTCCCTGTCTGAAATGTTTTTTCCATCAAAAACTTCTCTTTCTCCCCATGATCTTCCCTTCTCTCCGCAACGTATCACGATCCTTTTTTCCGCATTTATGATAACAAAAAAAAGAGACTCCGTCAATCTTCGGAGCCTTTTTTTGTAATTAAATACGTAATTTTATTTTTGACTGATCTGCAGCGTTTTATAGCCATGCCGGAAATACAGGATCTCCGCCGCACCGGTAATTCTCCACGAAAAGATATACAGCAGATACAGTGACGTAATGGTATGGAAATACGCGAAAATCGTGTACACCCAGATCACACGGAACACGCAGGAACCGAGAATAATGATAAAAATATTCTTCCACAGCGAGTTTTCATCGTTGTATTGCAGAATGGAAATCTGCTGATTGCGTTGATATACTCCTGGGATACTTCGCGGTTTGGAATGGATACGTTTTCTTTTTCGTTATCGTATGTCAGATCTTTCATTACCTGTACCAGATTCTTTTCATCACGGAAGCGCATCTGACTGTACTGCTCTCTGAGATCAAAAATCAGATAGTCGTTCAGCATGCGCAGCATTTCGTCAATGCCGCTTGTTGCGCTTAAAAATTCCTGCATATTGGTTTTTATTACATCATACTGATTCCGATGTTTTTTATATGTTTCACTTCTGCCGATTTTTAAATTCTGAAATAGTGCATCGGTGTCTGTGCTTCTGTCATAATAAGCCGCCAGCATATCCGCTGCCATAGATTTTCCAAATCGTCTCGGACGGCTCACGCACAGATACCGCTGGAGTGTCCGCACACAGCGATTTGTTTTTCGTTTTTGAGCAGATTACATTCCCATCTTTTTCCAGTTTTTACTTGACTTTTCCTAGTTCTTCTTCTATAATCTTTTTGTAATGATAAATGTAATTTATTTCTGCGAACATTCTACATATTTTTCTTGCTGACTGCAGAAATACTTTCTGCCTGAAAAGGCACAGCATTTTGCAAGAGGGGAGTTTGTGATGGAACCGATTGCTTCTCCGACCCGGTCGGATTTGTTACAAAAGATAAATGAAAAAAAATATCATGTCAATTCCGATTATCTGCTGCGTGAAATTGCAGGGGAATATGCGATTATTCCCGTTGGGACTGCCTGTCAGATTTCGAATGCAGTGATGGTTCCAAACGATACCGCTGCATTTCTCTGGAATGCTTTTCAGCAGCCACGTACCATTTCGGAAGTCGTTGCACAGGCGTTAGAGGAATATGAGGCTGCGGAAGATACGATTCAAAATTCTGCTTTAAATTTTGTGCATGATACTTTAAGGTATGCATTATTAGAGGAGGTTATATCGTTATGAAGAAAGAGTGGATGGAACCTGTTGTTGAGGTTCAGGAATTTGCTGCAAATGAATATGTGGCGGCCTGCGGGGATAGCGGGAAAGTTTATAAATTTGTCTGCGATGCTGGACAATACGGTCATAATTATAATGTTTATTATTATGATGGATCTGGGCAAAAAAATATATTGCAAAAGAAGGCTCATGGGGAGGCTGGGGCTCTCAAGCTCAATTTTCTGGATATCATCCTTGTAACAAGACTCATGAAGCGGAATCTGATAGTGGATTTATCAGTGGTTTTATAGATGACCAGTCTACCCGCAATGATGAAGCAACCCCCGTTGTCATCTGGACCGAAAATGGTACAAACGTTCATTGTACTACCAGATTAGACATCAATACTTGGGAAACCGCCAAATCCTGATTTTTCCACTAAATAATAATTTTTCAAACCACAGCAAAAGGATCGAACCCACTCGTTTCGATCCTTTACTATACCTATTAATAATTGGTTCATCAAACCACTTTTTTCGGAGGAACCTTTATGAACTACATGGACGACGCTTCCACATTCGAGCGTTCTTTTCTCCAGAAAGCGCGCCAGCAGCACATTCCTATTACCGGCGCGCTTGAACTTCTGCCACTCTGCAATATGAACTGCGACATGTGTTATGTCCGTCTGTCCCGTTCAGAAATGGAATGTCAGGGACAACTCCGCACAGTTGATGAATGGATTCTGCTTGCACAGCAGATGCAAAAAGCCGGTACACTTTTTCTTCTTCTGACCGGCGGTGAACCACTTCTCTTTCCTGATTTCAAAACACTATATCTTGAGCTTCGAAACATGGGCATGATTCTTACCATCAACACCAATGGAACCTGCTGGGCGAATCCTGGGCTGATTTTTTTGCTGAGTACAGGCCGCGCCGCATTAACATCACGCTCTACGGTGCCGATGCCGCTTCCTATAACCGTCTCTGCATTACCCCCAGGCTTTGATCAGACCGTCCGCGCCATCCGTCTGCTCCGCGAACGAAACGTTGATGTCAAAATCAGCTGTAGCGTCACTAAAAAGAACGCGCATGATTTTCCAAAAATCTTTGTTCTCGGAGAAAAGCTTGGAGTCCCCGTTCATGCCGATCACTATATGATGCCCGCCGTCCGGGAACGCTCCCTTCCTTTTGATGCTCAGGTCCGCCTGAACCCGGAAGACGCCGCTGCGCTTGCCCTGCAGACACTGAAACTGCAGCTGACCAGCGATATTTTCCGGCAGTACGTTCATGAATCCATCCACCGCGTCAACAATCCGTCTTTTCCACGGGACAATGGTCATATCTCCTGTCTTGCCGGAAACTGCTCCTTCTTCATCAACTGGCAGGGCTTTCTTTTCCCCTGTGTGATGTTATCCGAAATCTCCGCCCCTGTTTTTGATCTTGGATTTATTTCCGCCTGGGAAAAAGTTTCCGCCGCTGCACAGAAGATTTCCCTAAGTTCCCAATGCTGTCAATGCCGTTTGCAACCGATATGCCGCACCTGCGTCGCAGCCGCGTTTTTAGAAACCAGTTCTTATCGGGGAATGCCTGGTTATCTCTGCCGCTATTCCGAGCATTACTATCACCTGCTGCTGGCAGAAGAAGCTTCTTTTTCCTCCATCGCCTTATAGTCTTTACATATGCTGAAAACGCCGGACAGATTTTTCTCTGCCCGGCATTTTCTATCTTCATGTTTATGATTCAAGCAGCTGCAATACCGCATCCAGCATAACTGTCTCACCTTTTTCCAGCTTTACCGCTTGACGCATCTCTCCATACACAACTTCCCCTTCATACGCCTGATCCGCCGTAACCGCACACCGTGTCAGTTTCCATTCTCCCACGCAAGTGCAATCGATGCATTTCCAACCAGCCGCAGGCTTTCACTTCTCCATGATCCCACGCCTTCGGCAGCGCCGGAAGGAGAATGATTTTGTGTTCTCTGCTCTGCGCCATCGCGCGCTCCAGCTTTTCGGTAATCTTCTCTGCCTCTTCGATCACCAGAGTATGACCCATGGTATACACACGGCCGCCCGTTGCTTTTGCCGACAGGCACATGGCAAATTCCAGGGCATTTTTTCCTAGGTTTCCGCTCAGATAAATCGTGTGATCGTTGACCTTTCCTGTACGGTCAAAATATTTTGCACGGTTCAGCATCACCTCAACCGACACTTTTCCCTTCGGTGCACGAAGATGCAGCACCATACAGTCCGCCGGTCTGGAAATGAAGCAGGTTTGGCAGATTTTCAGCGATCATCGCACCAAGCCGTCCATTCTGTCACTAAAAGAGGGAGGCAGACGATTCCACCTCCCTCTTCGTTTTTCAATTTCTGTCTAATACTTAATACTCGACGTTCTCTTCATTTCCTTCTTTTCTGACCGTCAGAATCTCTGTCTCACGTCCTGTCAGCGCGCGGCTTCTTTCGCCCGGCTGCTGTCCGCCGATGGAGATTTCATACTCGCCCCGGCCGTACGACACATCCGCCGTCCTCTGTGATAACAGCAAAATCTCTTCATGCA
>ENA-OQBT01000236-OQBT01000236.1-human-gut-metagenome-genome-assembly--contig:-NODE-236-length-38174-cov-3.761453_pt1 | contig 38174 bp, 41 predicted proteins | sample MGYA00242749_ERZ504557 | MGnify/ENA primary metagenome ERZ504557 (study PRJEB26092, sample SAMD00036243) | human gut metagenome | host: Homo sapiens | study: EMG produced TPA metagenomics assembly of... | reverse complement strand
CCAGTGGAGACTTTATTCATGAGCCTAAAAATTAAAAAGCGAATCAGTAGTTTCGTAGAAACTTGATTTCTCAGCAAGTCTTAATTTCTTGTTGCTGACCTAAAACGGTCTATTCCTAAACCGTTTTGACACTTACTTCGTAAGTTTATTTCCCGATTATAAAGGTTCCCAAAGCTTTATAACTCACCCCGCACAGCTCAAAAGCTTTGGGGAAGCTTTTGAGGTGGGAAATAAAGTCAAGCGAAGCTTGATGTCAAGTAGGGTTGTAAAAGCTGATTTATCAGCGCATTAGAAACCACTCAACCACTGCGTCTTGTAAATAATAACTATGTAAACAATTTTCGTCCCAAACTCTAATTATTTTTCACATTATCTTTGTAATACTTACAGTAGGCTTGAACTGGACAGATGTCGCATTTTGGCTTTTTAGCCAAGCAATGATAACGTCCAAAGAAAATCAAGCGATGATGTGTTAAAATCCAATCTTTCTTTGGAATTTTCTTCATCAAGTCTTGCTCAATTTCGGTAACATCAGCATCTGGTGCTGAGATATTGAGACGTTTAGCGATACGCGACACATGAGTATCCACAGCGATGGACGGGATACCATACACTTCTGCCAAAACAACATTAGCCGTCTTACGTCCAACTCCAGGCAAACTTTCAAGCTCCTTATGAGTCTTTGGAACTTTGCCATCAAAATCTCGTAAAATAGCTCGCGCTGTCTTGACGATATTTTTAGCTTTATTTTTATAAAGACCAATCGTTCTCAGACAATCTTCAACATCTTCTAAATTTGCATTGGCTAAATCAGCAATTTCAGGGTATTTTTTCCAAAGGTTTGGCGTGATTTTATTAACTGCCTTATCTGTCGTTTGCGCAGATAAAATGACCGCGATTAGCAATTGAAATGGTGTCTCCCACTCCAATTCACCACGTGCCTCTGGATACATCTCACCAATAATAGCTAAGATTTTCTTTAAACGTTCACGTCCTACTCTCATTAGTCACTCCATAAATCCATAGCAGCTAGAAAATCATCTGATACGGATACTTTGCCTGCTTTCGAGTCCTCATGCTCTTTACGACGTTCCTCAACTTGACGCATGGTTGTAATACCCTCACGACGCCAATTACGTAAAATCGCATTGATATAATTCCAATTAGTTTTACCATTAAAAACAGCTTCACGAAGGGCTGCCCGAACCAAATCAGGGTCTGTCTTGTCCTCACGAATTGTTTTTTGCAAATCTTCCAGTTCAAATGGGCTAAGCATGCGGCCCAACTCACGCTCAAAATCTTCAACCAATTCTTTAATAGGATTTAAAGCTTGTTTTTCTTGAGTCTCCGTAGGTTTAGCTAACAAGTCATCTAAAAGTGCCAAAACTGGACTTGCATCAAAAATAACCTCAATTTCACTACCAAGCTCAATGGTTTTCATGTCCAAAAGACCTTGAGCAGTCAAATCAGAAATCGAACGATTCACTTCGGCAACTGTCTTGTCTAAAGCAGTTGCGATTTGACTAGGCGCTAAGTCATCCATTTTGGTCGTGTTTTGCAAATAAATAAACTGCCAAATCAAAAAGTCATCTGAACTTTTGAAGATATCTTTATAATGAAAAAGAAGAGCACTCGGTAACACCAAATTACCCGATTTAAAATTTTCTAAAAAACTCATAATAATATTCCTAAAAGATAATCCTATCCATCAAGTCATCCAAAATAGAGATTTAGCACGTCTTATCGTCAGAAAATTAACCCTATCTGATTATAGGTAACCATAAAATGAAAAATCTTTTTCCAGTTCTACCAATGAATATGGGGTTTCCTGATAAACAGCATAGTTAATCCAGTTACTAAAGAATGTTGTTGCTGCCAAATTCCAGTGCATTGGCACATTTTGGGCGGGGTCGTCATTCAAATAATAGTGTTCTGGAAGGTTAGGATTTTTTCCAACCTTAACATCACGTTTATATTCCCTATCAAGGGTTTCTCGATCGTATTCTAAATGTCCAAAGCTATAAACTTCACGCAAATCTTTACTAGCCACAATAGACAAACCAACAACTTCACTAGCCGCAATAACTTCCAAGTCATCAATTTTTTCAACGTCTTCACGACACACCTCGGTATAACGTGAATGTGGCGCCATAAAACTATCATCGAATCCACGTACGATAGGATTTTCAGGCTAACAACGTCTTGTGAAAAAACACCTGATAACTTACAGTCTAACAAAACTTTTTTGATGCCGTATTTATAGTACAAGCCCGCTTGCGCTCCCCAACAAAGATGAAGAGTAGAATAAACGTGTGTTTTAGACCAATCAAAGATTTGACAAAGTTCGCTCCAGTAATCAACTTCTTCATAATCCAAAGTTTCAATAGGAGCACCTGTTATGATTAATCCATCATAATACTTATGTCGCACATCGTCAAATGTTTTGTAAAAAGTTTCTAAATGTTCAGCAGTTGTATTTTTAGACTCATGGCTCGTCATATAAAGAAACTCAACATTAATTTGCAAAGGCGTATTGGCTAATAGGCGTAAAAGCTGTGTCTCTGTCACTTCTTTTGTTGGCATCAAGTTGACAATGAGAAAATCCATTGGTCTAATATCTTGATGTTTGGCACGTTTATTATCCATAATGAAGACATTCTCTTTGCGTAAAATGTCTAACGCCGGCAATTCTTTATCAAGTTTTATTGGCATGAAAATATCTCCATTCTATAATATTGTCGTTAAGTAATATTATAAAATATGGAGATATAGTTTTCAATTATATAATTCCTCTAAGTAGATATAGTTTTTAACTATGATTACCCTGGAAAATTCATTAAAACTTTTGTATCGTAACCTTCAAGTGCTTTACGTCCGTTCAATCCGTCCAATTCAACAAGGAAAGCACATCCAGCTACAACACCGCCAAGGCGTTCTACCATTTCAATGGTTGCTTTAACGGTACCACCTGTCGCCAAAAGGTCGTCAACAATAAGAACACGTTGTCCAGGTTTAATAGCATCAGCGTGCATACATAATGTATCAATGCCGTATTCTTTTTCATAATCAGCTGAGATTACTTCACGTGGTAATTTACCAGGTTTACGAACTGGTGCGAAGCCAATTCCGAGTTCAAATGCAACAGGCAACCGACGATAAATCCGCGCGCCTCTGGACCGACAATCATGTCAATCTTCTTGTCAGTAGCTACTGTACAATTTCGCGAACAGCATAGCTATAAGCATTTCCATCTGCCATCAAAGGAGAAATATCACGGAAAGTGATTCCTTCTTTAGGATAATTTTCAATTGTAGCGATATAATTTTTTAAATCCATTTTCTTCTTTCTATGGGCTTTTTGCCAAAAAAAATGTTTTACATTTTATTATAGCACACTTTTATGAAAAATGTAATACTGACAAACAACTTGTAATAAAAGGTGAATTTGACAGTTTCAGATAAGGTATCATCATCATTTTAAAATGAAACATTATCTTCTCCAACCTTATTCTGACAAGAGTTTTAACGTTTGCTGCTCTAAAAGAGTGAGATCGTATTCTTCATCTTGACTTTCTACATCAAAAGTGACCATTTGCATTATATAACTAAAAAAAGGTGAAATTGCAATACGGATAACCTCCGTTTTTCGAAGACAATTCCCTTCACATAAACGCTCAGCAATTTTATCAATAGAGGGTGCTAATTGCTCCATCTGTTTCCCAATAAAGTGCTTCATTTCTGAATTCGTCAATAGTTCTTGAATAATATCTTCACCAATGAGTGATTGGCTTTGATAAAAGCGTAACGATCATAAATAAAATAATGAACAATATCTTCTTTCTTGCTAAACTTCATAATATTTTGGATAAAAGGAGCACTCAAAAGTTCTGCCATTGGCTCCAAGACACCTATTAACAATTCCTCTTTTGTCTTAAAATATTTAAAAATAGTTGCTTGACTCACTCCAGCCACTTCTGCTATTTGTGCAGTCGATGTTCCGTGAAATCCTTGCGCTGCAAATAACTTCATAGCTGCCAATAAGGTATTGCGTTTTCCCGAAGGCATTTTAACTTTCGATAAACGTTCTTCAAAAGATAAAACGATATTTTTTTCAGTCATGTAAAACTAAACTCCTTTTTATCACCACTTCTTTCATTATATCACACTTTACGATAGCGTTTGAGCCCTATAATATTAGCAGTGGTTAAACCAACAAGAAACATTAATAAGATTAAAAGATCAAAGGCAACACTATTAAATCCATCGCCATACATGATAATCTTAGTCAAGGCATCTCCTGAATATGAAAGAGGAAGAATTTTACCAATATGTTGTACCCAATCTGCCATACTATCCAGAGGAATGATTCCTGAGAAAAAGAGCTGAGGCATGATTACCAGCGGTAAAAACTGCATCATCTGAAATTCTGATTTTGCTAGAGTAGATAATAAAACTCCAAAAGCTAGGGCTACCAAGGCTAAAACAAAATTCACAATGATGACATTGATAATATTACCAACTACCTCAATATCAAGCAACCAGATAGTTGAAAGGACAATAACAACAGTTTGAATAACCGCTATAATACCATAGGAAATCATATATCCAAACACAATGTCGCTACGTTTAACAGGTGTGGCTAACAAACGATCAAGAGTACCGCTCGTACGTTCTTTGAGTAACGCCATTCCTGAAATCAAAAAGACAAAGAAGAAAACCATAAAGCCCATAAGGATTGGAATCATCTTGGCAAAGAATCCCGTATTTTCGTCACCATAATCATAATGTTCGGTTAAGTCAGTCGAACTAACATTGCTGGTAGGGAGAAGGGAAGTGAGACTCGGAGTTTCAGCTACAGCTTCCTTAACTTGGCTCATAAACTGGTTGGTAATAGACCAACTAAGCACCGATTTGATAGCTTGACGGGTTAGAGCGGTTTTAGATGAGTCTGTATTGGCATAGGTTACATCATAAGTATCATCATCAACCGTAAGAATCGCATCAACTTCCTGATTGTCTAAATCCTTTTGCGCCGCTTTAGCACTAGTATATTTTTCAACAGCAACATGTTCCACATCATCAAGATTTTCAATCAAACTACTTGGAACATCAACAGCAGCAATAATCACTGAAGTTGTACTGCTAGCCGAGAACATGACATTCATCAGCCACATGATAAGAATTGGTGCCACAAACATCATAGCTAGGGTACGCTTATCACGTAGTAATTCTTTTAATACTTTTTTAGAAATAGCTAGAATACGCATCTTAAAGTTCCTCTCTATCTTCAGCAGCCAAAAATGCTTCTTCCACAGTATTGACACCATAACGCTCTTTGAGCCCTGCGGTGTATCAAAAGCAATGACGTCACCATATAAGAGCAGAGCAACCTTATCTGTAAGTTCAGCTTCGTCCATAACGTGTGTCGTAATGAACACTGAACGTCCTTCCTGGCGAATATTATCTAACTCTGCCCATATTTTTCGACGAAGAGAAGGGTCAATTCCTACTGTTGGTTCATCCAAAATCAGCAAGTCAGGATTTCCAAGTAGGGCAATGGCAAGTGATAAACGACGTTTCATTCCTCCAGAATAGCCTGAGACAAATTTATCAAGATGATCTTGCAAGTCAACAACTCGTGCTACATGGTGAATTTGCAAAGTTAAGTCTTTCTTGGCAATTCCTTTCATCTGTCCATAAAATTCCAAATTTTCAAGACCAGTCAAGGCATCATAAAGAGCATCCGATTGAGCCATATAACCAATTTTTCCCAAGATATTCCGATTAGGCATTTGAGTATTGAGCACCAAAGCTGTTCCACTATCTGCCTTTTCCATTCCCAGCATAGTTTTTATCATTGTTGACTTTCCTGCACCAGATGGACCAATCAATCCGATGATTTCACCTTTATTAACTTCAAGGGTCACACCATTCAAAACCGTTTGCGCAGAGAAAGCTTTTTTAATCTTTCAAATCAATAACTTTCTCCATTGATAAACCTTCTTTCTATATTCGATAAAAGTGAGTGATTAGTTACTTATAAAAGTCGTTATAGTGAGTATTCACTCACTTGTCAAGAAATAAGTCTCTTTTTTCTTACATTATTAAGCAAAAGACAAGAAGCCTCAACATGAGACTTCTTGTCTTTTATAGATAGTTTTTCAGTCCACTAATCCAAGCAATCGTCGGCTGTAAAAGACTTGACCAGAATGCATGCTGGCATCATCGATAATGGAGACCAGACGCACACCGCGTGTGACTGCTGGCGTCCAATTGTTATCAACGATATCATCTAAACCGGATTCTGTTAGAGTTTCAACATAATTTATCGCTGCTATTGTAGCAGCCTTTAAATACCCGAATAAAGCTTCCTTATTATCACTTTGAATCAAGCGTGCTTCTGATAAACTATGCGCCCAATCTTGGGCATCGTCAGCTATGGTAAAGAGAAATTCTGCTTTCCAATTTTGGGTATGCCAGATTGGCCTTTCATCTGCCAAATCGGCAATTTGAAAATCGAGCTCTCGTGCGGTATGCCAAGCTAGCCAAGTCATGGATTTTATCTGCGGCGCTTGATTTGCCACAGGGAAGCGATTAGCTTCCTCTATGGTCACACCATTAAAAGCACGATTAAGATTATCTATTAACAAATCTTTGTATGTCGTTATCTTATCACCTCGATTGCTATTTATTTTGATAAAGCACATTCCATTCTTTTTGAAGTGGGTAACGAATTAACCGGCTGCTATCAAGATTTTCTTGATGCATATCAATTGCTGTGATTTGTGAATTTTCATAAGTAGTGTAATAATAAATCCCTTTATCAACGTTCACACAAGAACTATAAATAGTATACTCATATCCATTACTTTCATCAACATAACACAAGCCCTTTTGTTGTTCAACAGATTTTAAAATATGGAAAAAATTGATTAACGCTACTAGCTTCAGAACAATCAGCTACAGCATTTAATTTTGTAAAAGCTACCTTAACGAAACGCGACATTGATGACAAATCACCTGGAAGTCCTATTCCACCCATACCACGGCTGTAAACATCTAAATCGAGAACTTTTGAAAATAAATTGTCAGATACTTTTGGCGATAGGTGACGATAATTATTAAGATTAAATAACTGTTTATCAAATGTTGGATTATTAGTTAAAACACCTATAGGATTATCATATATAGCCACTTATCCTTTACAGGTTCTACAACAATAGATTCCTTGCTATCTGAAATCATCCAATGCAAGGGCGATACAGGATAGTCTGAACTAAAAGCATCATCAGTTAAATTTAAATTTTCACATTGTTGACGCACTTCTGACACACTTTCACACTGCGACAAGATCCAAAGGATGAATTCAAAAGAGGCAACATTTGTTTTACCATCTTTAGCAGGTTTAAAATCAGCATTTTCTGGGAAATTTAATCCTGCCATACTTAATCCTTTTTCATTTGTAGCATCATAAAACAATGGATAGTCATCTACAACTGTTGCCATGCCAATAATTGCTAAATGATTGTCTTGTTTTGTCTCGTACTTGAATGAAAGAGGATAATTTCTGGGACAAATCGTAACTTCTTCACGATAAGAAAAATCCAAATCAAGATTTCGACCAAAATAATTGTCTTTAGTTTGATAAGTTATAGCTGTACACATATGTTACCTCCACTAACAAGAACTCCTACAAGACCAAGCCATTACAACATGAACAAGGTCTTGATACTCAATATTTTTACATCCCCATTATAGTACTAAACTGTACTAAATTCAATTATTTAGCGATTACAATTGACGTTATCATCATGGATTGCAACAGTCTATTGAAATAAAATTATTACATCATGTCACTAGAATCTATATCAAAAGTCAATCATTTTGTCCCAAATTCATATTATTTGACTGGATAAAAAACAATATGTTATAGTTATTGTATTAATGATATAATACTAAAGGTAGAGGATTCTAAACTTGATTATAGATTCAATTAAAAAAAAGTAATGGCTTTTTACAATTAGTAACCGGAACAGTCGTATTTATGGCGTTTGTCATAAGCTCTAATTTTCTAAAGGATATGAGTAAAGAAGCTACAGTTGTTGGTGCTTCCCTAAGATTTTTGCTTAGCGTTATTTTAGCTGGTATTTGGTATTACTTTATCAAATCTGAAAAATTATTTAACAAGTCTATTAAACTATCAAGAATGTCTAAAATTTGGCTAACAATCTTAATTTTACTTTTTATTGCCTTTTTAGTAGTAGCTTTAAATATTGGAGATAATATTCAAGGGATTTTATCGGGCGGGTTTGGACTCTTTCTACCTTCTCTGCTGGTTGTATTATCGGCGGGAATATTTGAAGAATTTTTAGTGCGAGGATTATTTTTCTCCGGCATTTTAAATCTTTTCCAAAATAATCGTTTTAAATTAATATTAACATCACTAATCTCCTCAGCAATATTTGGGCTATTGCATTTGGTCAATATCATACATAGCCCAGTCCAAGCCGTTTTACAACAAGTGTTCTATGTAACGGTGATAGGTTTAGTTTTTGCTATTATCCGTATAACTGCTAATTCACTTTGACTCCCTGTCCTAATCCACGCTTTAATCGATTTTCAGCCAACAATTACATTCGAAACAGTTGATGTAAATCCGTGGTTAACACTCATTATTATTTATTTGCCACTAGCACTCTTTTCTATCATTACACTGTCTAGTTTAGATAAAAATCTTAATCACCAAGAAACTAATTTATAAATTTATACTCTCAAAAACCGACAGTTCAGCAAGAACTTGTCGTTTTTTTCATTATCATAATGTTTTATAATAATGCCAAATAGGAGGTGTCAATATGTTTGAACAATTAAAACAAACTGCCAATCAATTAGGACGTATGCGTAAAGAGCATCTTATCAACCAATCAGGCTCAACCGCTGATGATAGCTTGGATAAGGTACATTCAGGACAATCTTATCTTTATATGAGCCAAGGCATGGATAGCGAAGTTTGTGAGGTTCGTTTTAAAGAACGTGTCTCTGGTAGCGATTTGACCGAAGCCATTCGTTATGCCTTAATGCGTTTTCCATACATTAATACACGTTTGATTGAATTAGACGGTGACTTTTACATCGTGCAAAATCCTGTCGCCATGGCTGCACATCCCACTAAAAATCTTGGAAAACTTGGCAGCCTACGTACCAATGAACATTTGGTAGAAGTCACTTATCATAAAAATTCTGCTTATTTTGCTTTTCACCATGCTCTTTGCGACGGTCGCGGTGTCAAGCCATTCATTGAAACAGTCATTTACTACTATTGCCAACGTTTTTATCATTCTAATGCTCAAGCTGAAGGCATTCGTCTCAAAGATACACCACTTTTGCCAAATGATACTGCTGATGCTTTCTGGGACTTTTACGATTATGATGACATCAACGACTATCGTTTTGAGATTACCATTCCACAAAGCGATTACATGTCAGTTGCAAAAGCTAACAACGCAACACCTGTCATTTTACTAAGCTATGCGATCAGTCAAACCATTGCCAAACTTTTCCCAGATTTTGACAAACCAATCAATGCTAACATTGCCACCGATATGCGTGCAGCACTTGGTTATGAAAATACCTTTAAAAATACTGTCAAATCAACGATTCTACCATATACTAAAGACGATAAAAGCAAAACGTTTAAGGAAATTGCTACCAACTATCGGACTTATCTCAATCAACAAAAAGACATTGATTTCTGTAAAAAAGAGGCTAATGGTATCATCGGACTTTATAATAAACTAGATGAAGCGCCGTCATTTGAAGAGAAACAAAAGCTATTAGCTTTCATGGAAAATATTCACCTCAACACTTACACCATTAGCTACATTGGGCAATTCATTCTCAACGAAAACGAGCAATATATTGATAGTATTCACCTTTACAGCGCAGGAACAATCGGGATTTCAATTAATATGATTTGTGCCAGTGGTAAATTCACCATTGATGTCAAACAGAACTTTCCAGAAGATACCTATGTCAAACCATTCCTTGAAACCTTGGCAGAATTGGGTATCACAAACGCCCAAGTTTCTGACAGTATCCCATTTACCACACCAAAAGACGGTTTGAGAAACCGAAAATAAAAAGATTCACCTAGCTCTTTTATGAGTCTAGGTGAATCTTTTTTTGTATGATGACATAATTAAAGATATGATATTCTTACTTTTTTAGTCATTTACCAAACAAAACCGTCATCATCATTAGTAACGTCTTTTGTCTTTCTAGTGGTATTTTGCGTTTGATTTTGTGAAGCTTTACCTCAACTTAATCATCCTTTTAAAATAGCACTAACAACTTTCATTCGGTATCAGAAATACATCACTAACGCTATCAAGCTCCCTTATTCTAACGCTAAACTTGAAGCAACCAATAAACTCATCAAAGATATTAAACGAAACGCTTTTGGTTACAGGAACTTTGACAACTTTAAAAAACGCATTTACATCGCTTTGAACTGCAAAAAAGCGAGAACATCATTTGTTCTCGCTAGAGCTTAACTTTGCCACCCACTACAGTTGACAAAGAGCCCTAAAATCTCCTTGGAACTATAATATCCCAAGGAGGTTATTTTTAGTCATCTTCATCAGTCAGCCAATCGTAAATTTCTTGTGGGGTTCCGAGCGCCATTAGCTCTTGGAATTTAACTTGTTGTTTGAGGTCTTGGTAGATTTGGCTTTCTGAAATACTGCGTTTCTGAGCATCTTTGTTGACGACCATAACACCATCTGTAATGGTTACAAAATCTAATTCATCAAAAATCTGAATCATTTTAATGAGCAAAATATCAGGGATATTAAGGTATTGGCTCAATTCTTTCAACTTGTAGCGGACATCAAATTCTGGGAATTGATAAATGGTTTTATAAAGCTTAGCAAATTGGTCACGTGTGCCATAGCCTGTCAGATAATAAGCACGTTTAATATGATTTTTAAAATAAATGGCTTCAAAATGACGACCCACAAAGAGTGATTTTAATTCTTCAGCCTTATCAGGATGTCTAACACCACAACTTCATTTGCCGTGCTATCTTCAGTCAATACTGGAACACGTTCTGGAAGCTAGCCGTTTTGGAGCGAATATCAATCAACTGAACACCCTCAACACGCGCATCTTCCAACATTAATTGAACAGTCGTTTGCCCATTCCACTTATTAATCGATAAGGTCGTTGCAAGGCAAAGATTTTGCACTTGTTGAAATTCCTGCGCCAGATGTCCTTGATTAAAGGCAACAAGGTCAATTGCCGTTGTGCCTTGGGCAATTTTTAATTTTAAATGCGCACCATTTTGCCCCATAGTGCGTGCTTGTTTCACCACAAAATCTTTAATTTCAAAGACTGGTTTTGGATTGTCCATGCCAAATGGTGCCAATTTTTCAAGACTGTGCACGGTATCAAGGTTAATCTCTGAGAGCTCCAGAACCTCATCAATAACAAGCTCTTTTTTCTGTGATAAGTCAATATCATTTTCAGCAATATAATCACACAAAACTTGTGATAATTTATCAAGATTTTCAGTCACCAAAGTCATTCCAGCAGCGCCAGCGTGTCCACCAAAGGCTTCAAATAAATCACGGTGCTCATCAAGAGCATGGAAAATATTAATGGCCTCGATACTTCTGGCAGAACCTTTAGCAATCCCATCTTCGATATTTAAAACAATCACTGGCTGCGCGATTTGTTCTAAAATACGCCCTGCGACAATTCCTAAAACGCCTGGGTGCCAGCCTTCTTTAGCCAATACTTGCACTGGCTTTTCCAAATCAACCATGCTCATGGCTTCATCGAAGATTTTCTGAACAATTTCCTTGCGCTCTTCGTTTTTAGCATTAATCATCTTGGCAATGTTATGCGCTTCTTCATCATCAAAGCCAGTCAATAATTCGACAGCAGGATTTGGGTCATCTAGGCGACCAAGTGCATTTAGCTGCGGAGCAATTTTGAAACCAACCGTTTCTTCATTGACATCTGCCATATCCACATCTGATACTTTTATCAATTCAATCAGACCAATGCGTTCGGTTTGTTTCAGAATTTCAAGTCCAACTTTAACCATAATGCGGTTTCATCAGTCAAACTCACCATATCAGCAATTGTTCCAATTGCCACCAGATCAAGCATTTCTGTCGGATAGATTCTAGCAAAGCACAAGCAACTTTGAAAGCAACGCCACAGCCAGCCAGATATTTGAACGGATAATCAGCTTCTGGGTGTTCTGGGTGCACAATCGCAAATGCTTCTGGTAGCTCTGCTGGCAAACCGTGGTGGTCTGTCACAATGACATCTACCCCCTGACTTTGTGCGTAGGCAATCGCTTCGTGCCCTGCTACGCCATTGTCCACCGTAATAATCAAAGAAACGTTTTGCTGCTCAATGAAATATTTATAGACTGATTCATTTGGGCCGTAACCATCTGTGAAACGATTTGGCAGATAAACTTGGGCTTCGGCACCCAACATTTCAAGGGCTTCTTTCATAATGCTGGCACTAGTCATTCCGTCAGCATCATAATCACCATAAACCAAGATTTGCTCGTAATTCTCAATAGCTTGGCGAATACGATTAACCGCTTTATCCATGTCATGTAAAAGGTAAGGGTCATGCAATTGTGACAAATCCGTTGATAAAAATTGAATCAATTTTCTGCCGTATCAACACCTCGACTATAAAGAATCTGACTAGCTAATTCTGTTAGTTTTTCTTTTTTTGTCAGCTCAAAAAAGCCATTATCTGGCTCTTTTTCAATATTTTTCCAATTGTATTTACTTGTTATCATTCACTTCTCACTTCTTATGTAGAGTTGAAACGACGCTTGTTTTATTTGTAATTAAATATTTTTCTAGCTAAAAAATCTGCAATTCTTGGGAAAAGTGTGTAAGCTTTGTGAGCCGCCGCAAGCGACCAAGGCATATTTAGCTCACGCTTATTCTTGCCAAAAATGGCAACGGTGCGTTTCGCAACGTATTCTGGCTGTAAAACAAAGCGCCCAACACTTTTAAGATAGTCTCCTGAAGGGTCTGCTTTATCAAAGAATTTCGTTGCAATCGGTCCAGGGTTAACAGTTGTCACAAAAACGTTGCTGTCAGCTAATTCTAGTCGCAAAGCATTTGAAAAACCAATCACAGCAAATTTTGTTGCAGAATAAACAGAAGACTTGGCAGAAGCAATCAAACCTGCAATACTAGCAATATTGATGATATGACCTTGCCCTGCTTCTTTCATCCTTTGGCCCACTAAACGTGAAAACGTCATTGTTGCAAAGGTGTTAATGTCAAACATATCACGAATTTGCGCCGTGGTATAAGTGTCGAAATCACTAAAATCTCCATACCCAGCATTATTGATAAAAATATCAACGCGTCCATGGATAGCATAGATTTTTTCAACCGTTTCAGCAATTGCTACATCGCTTGACATATCAAGGGCAAAGTACTCTGTATTTGAACGTTTACCATAATGTGTTTTTAATTTCTTTAAATCACGTCCCAAGGCAATCACATAATCGTCTTCTGGTACATGTTTGATGATTTCTTGAGCAATACCACCGGTTGCTCCTGTAATGGCTATAATTCTCATAAGCTAATTTCTTCCAAATCTTTAACAAGGTGTGTGTTTTCAAAGACTGTTTTGGCGTCATTTTCGATTTGTTTGCACTCACGTCCAAGAAAACGAGCACTAATGTGGTTAAGCAAAAGCATTTTAGCTGAGGCCTCTTTGGCAATTTGAGCAGCTTGCATATTCGTTGAATGACCATGTTTACGCGCGATTTTTTCATCACCTTTACCATAAGTTGATTCGTGAACTAAAATATCAGCTCCCAAACCAAGACGAACACTAGCATCTGTCTTACGTGTGTCACCTAAAATGGTAATAATTTTTCCTTTTTTTGGTGCTGAAATGTAATCTTTGGCAATGATTTTTGTTCCGTCGTCTAAAACAACATCTTGCCCGCTCTTGATTTTGCCAAAAAGTGGTCCGAAAGGCACACCTGCAGCCTTCAAAGCTTCAGAATCAAGCGTTCCTTCTAAATCTTTTTGCATCACGCGATAACCAATACAGAAAATCGTATGGTCAAGTTTTTCTGCATAAACCACAAATTTATCAGTTTCCATAACCTTACCAAGGCTATTCTCGTCAAATTCATGGAAATGAATGCGGTATGGCAAGCGTGCTCCTGACAAGCGCAAGCTATTTAAAACATACGAACGAATACCAATAGGACCATAAAACTCAAGGTCTGTTTGTTCCTCGTTAGCTTGAAAAGCTCGGCTAGCTAAAAATCCAGGCAAACCAAAAATATGGTCTCCGTGTAGATGCGTAATAAAAATGCGCTTAACTTTACGCGGTTTAATTGTTGTTTCTAAAATCTGACGCTGTGTGCCTTCGCCACAGTCAAACATCCAGACCTCATTGATTTCATCAAGTAGCTTCAAAACCAAACTTGACACATTACGTGACTTTGATGGCTGACCCGCTCCTGTTCCCAAAAATTGTAATTCCATTCTATAATGATAAAAACCGAAGTTTTTATCTCCTTTCCTCTACTGTACTTTTACATAAGCGATGAACTCACGATGATCAAAGGTATAATAAACTTGTCCTTTGTAGTGAGCTAGTAATTCTACTAATTCATCACGATTAAAACTTTGTAGCTTAACCACATTTCCTTTTAATTTTGAAACATGGCCGAGCAGACTTTCTTGTGGCGTTAGGTCCTCAAGGACTTCTTCATTAAAATCCATTTTTGACATCTTTATGTGTCCTTCTTCCACGTAAACCTTGTATTGTGGGAAAACCTGTGCCAATTCAAACAAAATATCTGTAGCTAGCGCCTCATTCTTTTCAGAAAAAACACGCGCTACTTCTTGATCATTTTCATAGGTAAAGCCATATGATTTGCCTGATAAATTCAAGCGAATAAAGGGCTTGTATTCATCAAAAGATGGGTTAGCATTTAACAAATGCAATTCTTTAGATAATTCAAAATAATAATCTGTTGCGGCTTCTGGAGATTGTTTTTGATACATTTCCGCAAAATAAGCATTGATAACACTTGGTGGCGGTGTGATAAAACTGAGTTTTTGCTCATCCGTCAACTGCTCCAAGGTATTTTGTAAATAAACTTTATCGAGTGATGTAAAACCACCGTATTTTAAAGCCAAGCTTATATAATCAGTCATAAAATTCTTCTAGTCTCCATTTATTTTTAGGATTAATGTAGCCAGTAATGGTTTCGTATTCTTGGGCAAAGTCATAATGGTCTAGCAAAGCAATTTTATTTAACTCATACAGTTTGTAAGCCTGACTTTGGTGAACACGAATGCTAAATGGCTCAAAAATCTCACGAATTTCATTGATAATCAAACGGCGTAAGAGTGTGCGAGCGTCCTTATCACGCGCAGAAATACGCACATTTGGAAAAGCTGTTGCCACCAAATGCTCCGCAACATCCATTTTGTTATAAACAGCTAGGCGCGGAATATCTAGCATGTCTAGCTCTTTTAACAAATTCAAAACCACTTTTTCATGCTCCGCATGATTTGGATCGCTGGCATCAATAACGTGCAACAAAAGGTCAACGTTACGACTTTCTTCCAAAGTTGACTTAAACGCAGCAACCAGCTCTGTCGGTAAATTTTGGATAAATCCAACAGTATCCGTCAGCGTCACCTGAAATTGATTTTGTAAATAAATTTGTTTGGTTGTTGCATCCAAAGTTGCAAACAATTCATCAGCTTCATACTGTTTATCATTGGTTAAAACGTTCATAATCGTTGATTTTCCAGCATTAGTGTAACCAATTAAACCGATTTTAAACACTTGTGATTCGGTGCGTTTTTCACGACCTGTTTCACGATTTTTTTCGACAACCTTTAGTTGACGTTCAATATCTGAAATTTGATGACGAATTGAGCGGCGATTAAGCTCCAATTGACTTTCACCAGGACCACGACTACCGATACCACCAGCTTGTCGGCTCAACATAACCCCTTGTCCGACAAGACGTGGCAACATATATTTGAGCTGAGCGAGATGAACTTGCAATTTCCCCTCATGACTACGTGCCCGCATGGCAAAAATATCCAGAATTAACTGCATACGGTCAATCACTTTGACACCAAGTTCAACTTCCAAATTGACATTTTGCCGAGGAGTCAAGCGGTCATTGACAATAACGGTGTCAATCTCATCAGCCTCCACAATCGCTTTAATCTCGGCTAATTTGCCCGAACCAATCAAAGACTTACTGTCGTATTTTTCACGCTTTTGACGATAAGAAGAGACAACTTCTGCCCCTGCCGTCTTAGCTAGAGAAGCTAATTCTTCCATTGACATCTCAAAATTTTCCGTCTCTGGCAACTCAACACCTAGTAAAATAACACGCTCCTGACGCTTGCTTGTTCAATCATCTGCTCACCCCTTTCTCTTTAATCCGTAACTATCATTATAACATAAAAAAGTTCCAAAAAGTAGGAGAAACCCTGTTACTCTCTTCTGACATTTCATTATAATCTCTATGACAAAAAAAGTGCGTCGCACATAATTCTCTCTATTTTAAAAATTTGTTAACTTCTTGAATAACAGTTTCTTTAAAATCAACTTCTGAAACAGTGTAAAAATTGACAGCCATGCGATTTCTGAACCACGTCAATTGGCGCTTAGCGAAACGGCGTGTGTTCTGCTTGAGTTTTTCGACACAGTCTTCCAAAGAAGCGTCGCCTGTAAAATATGGAAAAAGCTCTTTATAACCAATCGCTCGCGCTGCTTGAACATTACGGTGATTATCATAAAGCCATTTGGCTTCATCCAAAATACCCTTTTCAAGCATCAGGTCAACACGGTGATTGATACGGTCATAAAGCACCTGACGGTCATCATTTAACCCAATGAGAAGCGCCTCGTAATTCGTTTCTTTGTTTTCAAGATTTTGCCCAAATTTGGCTAGTTCCAAGGCACGAATGGCACGACGACGATTTATCTCTGGAATCTTTTTTCCCAGATCTGCTATTTTTTCAAATAAAACCTCATCTGATAATTGTTCCAAGTCTTTACGATAAGCCAATAGTTTTTCTTGGTCAACCTCGCCACCTAAGTGATACCCTTCAAGTAAGCTCTGCAAATACAAGCCTGTACCACCAACGATAATAGGTACTTTGCCACGACTAGCAATCTCCATAATTGCTTGACTGGCTTCCGCCACAAAATCGTAAACAGAATAATTGGCATCAACATCACGCACATCGATTAAATGATGCGGTACTGCCGCCTGCTCTTCAGGAGTTGCCTTAGCCGTTCCAATGTTCAAATGGCGGTAAACTTGTTGGCTATCACCGCTGATAATTTCACCATTAAATTGTTGTGCCAACTCAATTCCCAAAGCTGTTTTTCCAACAGCTGTCGGACCAACTACTACAATTAATTTTATTTTTTCTGACATCTCGTCTTTATATCCGTCCTAAGCCCTATTTTTTAATAAAAATAACGTTTTCACTTGAATTTTAAGTCATTTTTCGTTACCATTATTATAACATAAAGGCGATTGGACAAGAAGTTTGCGTTCCGTTGCTTAATAATGGGTATTATCGATTTTGCCCGCTGTTCTTATCAGTAAGGAGGAAAATTATTATGGCTAAAAAATTTGCATTTGCTAAAGGACTTGCTACTGGAGTTGTAGCTACTGCTGCTACTGTTGCTGGCGCTGTTTTTGCAATTAAGAAAAACATTATTGATCCTGAAGAAGAAAAAGCTGCTTTCATTCAAGAAAACCGTAAAAAAGCAGCCCGCAAACGTGTTTCTCACTAATTGCTGAAAAAAGTATAAAAAAATGCTATGAGTTAGATTGCTCATAGCGTTTTTTTATTAAAAATTTGCCTAGATTGACTACATGATTCTATTTAGAAAGTTTTTAATAATATTAGCAAAATCATCTGGACACTCTGTATTTAACACATGCCCACTATCTGGGATAATGTTCAACTGTGAATTAGTCATTAGTTTGTGCATGGCTTTTGCTGCTGGTAAGTTTGCCTTATCATTTTGGCCACAAATAAGTTGAACTGGTAACTCAACCTCTGTTAATACTTTAGCTAAATTGAACTGTGAAAGCCCTCCGTAAAATGATTTCATGGCATGTTTGTCAACACCTTGTTTTTCAAATACCCGAGCTGGGGTGCAAGCAAAAAGTAGATATTGCATATAAAAAGCTAAATTCCCCTTCATTTTATATTGACCACCCGAAACCACAATCCCTTTTAGATTTGCCAAATTAAACTGAATCATATCAAGCGCTAGCATGCCACCTAGTGATAACCCTACAAGAATAAAATCTTCATCAATACTTTCCAGAATACTAAGAACTTTATCTTCCAACACTTTGAAATCTGTTGGGAAAACATCCCTTTCAAATAACTTGACACTCAAACAGTCGTGATTCGGCAATGCCTTTATCACTTCATCCCAAGATGTTTCGTCTTGTCCTAAACCATGTAAAAATACGATTTTCATCCTAAATTTCCCTTTATAAAATCTCCCATTCTTTGATATCACATTCGTCTAGCAATGCTTGTATTTTGTCAAAAGCTAAGCGGAAATGCTCCAACTTGTGCCCGTCTGAACCAATGGAATACTTATGTCCACCTAATTCTCTTACCAAGCCTAAGGCATAGCGATAAAGGTCCTCGTGATGATAGAGGTACATTGATTTACTATTTAACTCAAATGCCAAATCAAAATCAATCATTTTTTGGAAAATGCGGCGGAGCTGTTCTTCATAGACTTGTAATTCTGCCACAGAAACCTCAAAAAGTCGAAAACCATAATCAAAATGAGCTAAAACGTCTGCCTCTACACGACCAATAGCATGTTCCAATTTGTCGAGATATTCTTGAATAATGGCATTTTTATCCATGTCAGCCACTTCATCATCTAGATAATCATTAATACCATTGTGGTGAACTGACAATAGTTTCAAATCATAATCTTTATTTGCCAAGAAAGCTGTAATATCTGCCTCGCGTGGCTCATAATAACCAATCTCAATACCACGCTTGATGCGATTACCATATTTGACATTCAGCTCAGCTATTTCCTTAGAATAAGCATCATAATCAGGAATGTCATCTTGTTTCGTATAAGGATTTGATAAATCGTAGTGCTCTGTTGTCACAATATCGCCGTCATAGTGCTCTAAGTAATCCTCGAATCGAGCATCCGAATCATAAGAAAAATGTGTGTGTAAGTGATTATCACGCATTGGTTTTACCTCGCCGTATTTTATGTTAGATGTCCTTTAAGCCCCATCAAAAATTTTTGTCAGTTTTTCCTATTTTACCAAATTTTCAGACAAATACATACTTTTTTCGTTATAGTTTGTAACTATATATAAGCCTATAAAAATAACTATTTTTCAAAATAGCAAAGCTTTTATACAATGAACACAGAAAGATAAAGAGGTATTTGAAATGGCTAATTCAAAATTTCAACTCGTTGGTTCGCTTTTGCGACCAGCAGACTTACGTGAATATAAAACAGCGATTGAACATCGTGATGATATTGTTTACCCTTTCTATGATGCTTTTGACGGCTATCAAGAAACCGAAACAGCTGACATCAAAAAAATAATTGCTGAAGAAAAGGCAAACGGTATTGATATTATCACTGACGGTGAATATTCAAAATCAATGTGGCACCTTGATTTTGTATGGGGACTAAAAGGTATCGAACGCTATATTGCTGACCATGGTTACACTTTCCAAGACCATGACGGTGGTCAATTTGAAACACGCAAAGACATTGGCATTCGTATCACTGAACCACTTTCTGGTAAAAATCATCATTTTCTTGATATTTTTAAACTCGTTAAACAAGAAGCTGGCGATACAGCTACCAAATTAACCATTTGGGGACCTGCGCATGCTTACACTGAATTGGCGATTTTTGACGGATTGGCTGGGGAAAATCAAGTTTACAAGACAAATGAAGAACTAAAAGCTGGTCTTATCAACGCTTACAAGGAATTTTTAACAGAATACAAAGAAGCTGGTGGAGAAATCATCCAATTTGACGATTGTCTCTGGGAACTTTTTGACGAATCTAATCCTGCTAGTTTTTTTGCGGAAGGAAATGGTGGTTTAGCAGACTTGGCAGATGAATTCATCGCTATTAACAACGAAGTTGCTGACTATGGACATAAACTTGGGCTAAAAGTTTGGACACATAACTGCCGTGGAAATTACGAAAGTCGTTCTGCTGCTGGTGGCACTTATGAAGCTATCGCCACAAAATTCTTGAAAGAGCAACACTACGACCGCTTCTTCCTTGAATGGGACAGCGAAGTCTCTGGTGACCTTAAAGCTCTTGAAAGTTTGAAAGATAGGGATGCTGAAGTAGTTCTTGGGCTACTTTCAAGTAAAACAACTAACCTTGATGATGAAGAACGCGCTCTAAAACTTTTAGAAGAAGCAAGCAACATCATCCCTAAAGAACGTCTTTTCCTTTCTCACCAATGTGGTTTTGCCTCATGTGACTCTGGAAATGAACTCGCTATTCCACAACAATGGGCTAAAATCAAACAAGGGCAAGAAATTGCTGCTAAATTCTGGAGCTAATATTCTCTGAATTCAAAAATCATTTCATTTACAACTAATAACCCTCTGAGATAAGAACATCTCAGAGGGTTATTTTTATTCAAGTGATAAAACAATATGATATTTTATAGTTTAACAACTTCTAGCTGTTCGCCACCAAGCAAAACGAGGTATTTATCAACGTTTTTTCTATCATAAGACTTGCTGAGAGCTTCTGCATATAAAGCCATTTGTCCTTGATAGCGTTCCTTGATTTCCTCGCTATTTTTGTATTTATCAGTCTTGTAATCAAAGAGTACGATGCGGTCATCTAAGACAAGGTAACCATCGACAATCCCACGGACAACGAATTTTTCCTTACTGTCAGGGTCCTCTTTTAACATGGCAAAAGGTGCTTCACGATAAATCTTGTCCGTATGTTGCTGAATCAACTGACCGAGCTCTGAATTTTCAAAAAAGGCTAGGACATTTTCCAAACGAATACGTGCTTTCACCTCATCTTCTGCCGAAACTTGGGCTAACGCCGCGGTAATATCGGCTATCGTCACCTGTTTTGATAGAGGAATACGTTGCATGAGTTCATGCATTGCCGAACCAATGGCTGTCGCTTCAATTTTGGCTTTCTTCGAAAAATCTGGCAATTCAAATGTTGGTTGTGCTTGATAGGCTTTTGTCATCACGTCAACACCGTCAGTATCCATAACTGGCTCATAGAGTTTTTTGACCTGACTTGGCGTTCTCAAACTTGGCAAATTGATGGCTGCGTGGTACTTCGCATTTAACTTTTCGACCGCTTCCAATCTATCCACGGCTTCCGTGATATTTTCAGACTGGCGGTTATCTGTCAAATCATCTGGCGTTATCACAGAAGTGACTTCAATTTTACCAATCTTATCATCTGTCAAATCTTCGTCCGTGACAAAATCAACGGCAAAAGGCGTGTTCTCCTTGCTATAAGCCTCATAAATGGCTAACACCCAATCTTGAAAGGTCATGAAATTCTCACGTTCTGCCACTGGCAAATGATTGTTTTCTGATTTACCGCTATATTTATCCACTAACTTTTCGGAGCTTGCTTTTCCGACCAAATACAATTTCTTTTCTGCGCGGGTCATGGCAACGTAAAACAATCGCATTTGTTCTGAAAGCGTAGCTAAGCGCAATTCACGCTTATTGAGCTGGTAAGGCAAGGTATCCATGCTAACCTTGACTGTTGGGAAACGTCCGTTTCCAACTCTCCTTTCATATCAGCTAGATACTTGATACCTGCACCATTTGACGTGATAAAATCAAGGGTGACATCAAATCCTGAATACTAAATTTCTTGTCAATATTCAAAATGAAAACATACTTGAACTCGAGACCTTTACTTTTATGAATAGTCATCAAGTTCACCGCATTTTTAGGCAGAGCCACCTCAACGTCCGCAAGATCATTCTCACTTTCTAACACCTTATCAATCATGCGAATAAATCGTGAGAGTCCTTTAAAACCAGTTCGTTCAAAATTATTGGCACGAAGAGCTAAAGCATATAAATTCGCTTGACGTTGCTCAGCACGTGGTAAATTGCCCACGTAATCATAGTAAAATCTGTCGTTGTAAATTTTCCAAATCAAGTCATAAAGCGCATGCCATTTGGCAAATTCACGCCAAGCAACAAAACAAGCCATAAAATCAGCCAATTTATCATGTAAAGTGATTGTCATCAATTCATTATGACTTCCTTTGCCAGCTAAAGCATGCTCCAATTTTTGATACAAATTAGCTCTATGGTCATCTTCTGTTGTTTGTAGCGCAAGGCGTGCCAGCTCATCTTCATTGAATGAAAACATCGGTGAACGCATGAGTGCCACTAAGGCATAGTCATTGAGCGGATTATCAAGGGCGCGAAGCGTGTCAAGCATAACCATGACTTCGACTGATTTAAGGTAATTTTGCTCACCACCGTCAGTCACCAAAGGAATACCATAGTGTTCAAAGGTTTGTAAAATACCGTCGTTACGCGTGCGTGATGAGACCAACAAGGTAATATCCTCGAAAGCAACGTGTTCCTCATTGTGCAAACGAATGATTTCTTTAGCCACTAACTTGACTTCGTTAGGTTGATTTGTCCTTCTTCGGCATCACTTGGCAAGTCACTATTGTTATCAATGTCGTAGATAAGCACTTGCGTTTTATTTTCTGGGTGACTTTCCTTTTGAGCAGGGCTTCCAGCGACCAATTTATGTGTGTCATCGTACAAAATCTCACCAACAGCCTCGTCCATTAAATGCGTAAAAATACTGTTTGTCGCATCTAAAACTTCTGACTGACTACGGAAATTCTCTTTTAACAAAATTAATTTCCCATGGTCAGGATGTTCTTGAAAATCTTTAAATTTTTGGTTAAAAATCTGTGGGTCGGCTTGACGGAAGCGGTAAATGGATTGCTTGATATCCCCCACCATAAATCGATTATGACCATTCGACAACAACTCCAACATGCGTTCTTGCGTGTGGTTATTATCTTGGTACTCATCGACCATGACTTCGTGATACTTATTCTGATAAAGTTCACGAATATCAGCGTTTTCTTCCAAAATCTGAATGGCAAAATGGGCAATATCCGAAAATTCAAAAGCATTTTCTTGGATTTTCGCTTGTAAATATTGCTCTGAAAAATCTTGCATAAATGCCTGCAATAGCTCTAGCAACGGAAGGCTTTCTGGCTGGTATTTAAAAATGGTTTCCAAATGTTTCAAACCAGTCAAACGCCCCTGTAAGGTTTTAAAGACGGGATATTTCGTTCCTGCAACTGTCACAGCAGGACCAGCTGGAAGCAATTTCGCCACATCTGTCGCCAACCGTCCAAGTCCGTCACGACCATAAAGAGTTTCAAAATGCTGTGCCCATTCACGCAAATGCTCAATGATATTCAAATGCTTTTTATAATTGGCTGTGGGTGTTCCTTTGGCTGTTTTTTGCTTGTAGTCTTCTAAATCAGTCACATCTTGCAACTGGTCAGCCGTATCATGCAAGCAAGTCAGAAAATCCGTGACTTCTTGGTCAGGAATTGCTGAAAAATCGGTATAAGTTTTAGCACCTTTTAAAAATACTTCTGCCAACCACTTCTGTGGATTATCGGTTGCTTGACTAAAATCATAAATTTTATAAACAATGCCTCTAAAAGCGGTGCTATCCTTACGATTACCAGAAAAATTCCGCACTAATTGACGAAAAAGCTCAGCATTATTTCCTGTCATGTAATCAGAAAAAAGGTCAAAAAAGACTTCATTTTTCAAAATATCTTGCTCACTCTTATCCGTCATAATACGGAAAGTTGGTGAAATTCCCAGCGTGTAGCCGTATTGATTGACCAATTTCTGCGTAAAAGCATCCATGGTTCCAATATCAGCTGTCTGTAAGCCCAGCAACTGCTCATTGAGATAATTTTTCAAATCATTGTCAGTCGTTTCTTGCAGAGCTTGGCTAATTTTCTTCTCAATACGCTCTTTTAATTCCCCAGCAGCCTTGACCGTGAAGGTTGAAATGAATAGCTGGTCAATCGTCACACCACGCAAAATTTTATCAATAATGCGTTCAACCATGACAAAGGTTTTCCCAGAACCAGCCGATGCAGACACCAAAATATTATTGCCATAACTATAAATAGCTTCGATTTGTTCTGGCGTGCGTTTTTGTTTTTTGGATGACTGTGCTTCTTGGATTTGTAGAGAAGAAATGTCTTCTGACGTTAGAAATGGTTTAAAGATCATCTGTTTCCTCCTCTTCTTGCATTAGGCTCAAAAAGCCTTGACGTCTATCTTTTCTTGGTAATTTATACCATTTGCGAGCATAAGGCATATGGCGGTCAGCCTCAAATCGTGTGATTGCCTTCAATTGGTCTCCTTGAACTGACTTACCGTCCTCACTATAAGGATTAATCAAGAAATGCCCTTTCTTAATCTGCTCTGCTGCTTTCAGATATAAGTTTTGATTATAAGCTAGCAAAATCTCAAGTTCTTCTTGACTGTAAAGCGAATCATTCAGATGATAGCGACCATTGGCTAAATACGCTTTTTCATCTTCCAAGAATAGACCACGATAAGTCAACTCTTTAGCCAAATTTTCTAAAATTTTCTCTGTTGTAGCCACCGATGACAAATCAACTTTTGGCTCTTGCATATGCAAATACATAGCACCAAAAATATGCTCCGACTCGCTCAAGCCTTTTTTATCACGCAAAGCTTGCACATAAGTCACCAATTGCGGACTTAAACCATTGTAGAATTTCTGAATATCAAAAGTATTGCGACTTGATTTGTAATCCACAATGCCAAGACTGCCGTCTGATAAGCGGTCAACACGGTCAATAATTCCTCTGATACGAACACTATTTGCAATCATTAATTCAAACGTTTCTTCTTCACTTTCAACTTGAATCTGAGCATCATCACGTAAAATCGTTGCTGTACTTCTAGCAATATCTTCCAAGACAGTCAAAGAATAATGACTTTCTTCATCTTCTTCGTAAACAAATTTGAAATCGTCTTCCAAATTCGTTATCTGAATAGCTTTATCAAGTTTGCTATCAAAAGAATGGTTTGAATCATCTTTCATGACCAATTCAAAAACACGATGCAGGTAGGTACCATGATTTCTGGCATCTGGGTGAATCGTCTCAACCTCTTGCAAGCCAAGAACATATTGCAAGAAATATTTATACTGATTATTGTAGAAGGTAGTGACTGCAGATGATGATAACAAAATCGGCTCATCACTTGGAAAACGTGCCTCAATCACGTCGGCAGAGACCGTCTTAGTTTGCATATTATCCTTAATCAGCGGCAATTCAATGCTTCTGCTGCCAATTTTTTTCGAAGATAACGAACAGCAACTGACCAGAAAGTTTGCTCTTCCTTGCTAAGTTCACGCTCTTCTTCAATCGCCAAACGATTGACTTCAATCACACAAGACAATAAGCCTTATAATTACCAATGTCCTCAGCATCCGTTGACAAACGATTACGACCTTTAGCAAGAACTGGCACACCAAAGCTAGCTAATTCGGTTAAGTAAGAAGATTCCGTATCTTCGGCTTCGTTGGCAATTTGTGGCAGACTAAGCACCAATTCTTCTGTCGCCGAGTTAAATAACGATAGGGCAGCAAAATGATTTTTCTTGATATTTTCGCGACTAACAATATCAAACGTTGATTATCATCAGTTGATTCGTTGATTTGGGCACGTTCTTCATCTGAAATCAGACTACTATTTTGCGCAATTTTTGGAAAATGTGCCTGCGTCATGCCCAAAGCAAAGACAAATTTATTGGTGTGCGGTTCCACCAAATCATAAGATTTGACCGAAACAACATCAACCGTTGCAGGCACTACACGGTACTGCGCAGCTAACATTCCGCTACGAATCAAGGACAAACAGTCGTCCAGCGATAACTTTTCTTGCCCAAAAATCGTTTGAAATTGCGTTAAAATACCTGTAAATGTCCGCCAAACTTGCTCATGCTTTTCTTGTTCATTTTCTGAAAAAGTCGCTACCATGCCTTCTAGATTATCAGGCAAATGAATGGCGTGTAAAAATGTCATTAATTTCTCAAGCAAACTAGAGCCACGTTGCTTTTGCGCCTTAAATAAAGCAAGTAAAGGCGTCATGATTGCTCGCGCATGCGATTAACAAAGGCTAAATGTTTTTTTCCTTTATAAACAATCGTGAACTCCTTGGCAAATTTGCTTTGTCCCTTAATATCAGCATAAATCAAATATTGCTCAAAAAGGTCTAAATCTTCTTGCTTGAAATTTCCATAAAGCCCTGTTTTTAACAGATCAACAACATCTTCGGTACGAAAACGATAACGCTTCACACGCTCCAACGAATCAATAAAATGCACCAAAGGGTGGTCACTCATTGACTCCGCTTTTCCGAAATAATAAGGAATGTCATATTTGTCAAAAATCTTGCCAATTTGCAAACGATAGCTGTCCACATCACCTAAGAGCACTAAAATATCCTTGTAACGATACCCTTGATAAAGCTTATGACGAATAGCTTTTGCCACATGCTCGACCTCTTCTTTCTGATTAATGACATCCCAAATAGCGTAATGTTTTTTATCATCAGCCGTCAGCGTCACATCTGAACTCGTAAAGTCGTGCTTTGCTTCGAATAATTTTGATAATTTTGAAAAAGCCTCGTGAGATTTCTGAGAACTTTCAACATACTGCGGTTGCGCATGGAATTTAGCCGCTAAACCACGCAAGAAATCTAAACTCGCTTGGTAAATATTTCCCGTCGAAAATGCCGCTCTATACGCCTTTTGACTACTGTAAGTTCCGATAATCACTTGCGCACATTTTTCTTCAAGCAAGCTTACTAGATACTCTTCTTCTGCTGAAAAGCGTGTAAAACCGTCAATGACAAGGCTCACATTTTCAAGCGTGGCATCCAAATGTCCTGCCTCAACCTGCTTTGCAAAATAAGCAATCTTGCTCTGATTATCATACTGATTGGCAAGCAAAATATCATTAACCGCTAAAAAGATTTTCACCAAATCTTCCTGCTTCTCCGCTGAATGCAATTCTGTCAAATTAAGCACAGTCATGTTAGCCGTTTTTAATTCTTTGTACAAATCAACCAACTGCTTGATAAAATTCGTATCCTGCTTCAAACGCCCAAAAACTTTCAAATCTGTATCTGAAAAATGTGACAAAGCACGATAAAAAATCATAGCCAAGCCATTGTCATCAATGCTTTCCTTGACCTGCGCTTCATTTAACACAAAATAACGAGCCATTTGAGCAAAACGTGTTACCGTAATCGCAAAAGAAGCTTCGTCTCGTAACAACTCCAAAACTGCTCTTTCTTTTTCAAAAGATAAAGAGTTGGGAGCAATGTAAAAAACACGCTTACCAGCATCTGCCTGAGCTACTGCCTCTCCAACTAAAATTTCAGTCATATCATACTGAATATCTGTGTATAGTAATTTCATAACATACCTTCATTAAGCAAATCGTTACTCCTATTATACCAGATTTCAAAGTGTTTATAAGCTCTCAACAATCATCAAAAATCCCACCACTACTTTCGTAATGGTGGGAATCATCTATATTACCCAAAATAGCACAATGAGTTTGGAAATTAACGAACTTCTGCGCCGAGTTGGTCAACAAGGAATTTAGTGATTTTATCCATGTATTTAGCAACTTCTTCATCAGTTAAGTTGTCATTTGGATTTTGGAATGTGAGGCTGTAAGCCATTGATTTCATGCCTTCAGCGATATTTGCTCCAGCATAAACATCAAAGAGTTTGATATCAGTCAAACGTTTCACTTTAGCTGATTCAATCGCTGCTAGGATTTCTTTATGAGTTGTTGCTGCCGGTAATAGCAAAGCAATGTCACGAGAAACAGTAGGGAATTTAGTGATTTCAACAAACGCTTTGTCAGCGTGAAGCGCTGCTTCAATGATATCCAAATTCAATTCAGCCACGTGAGTTTCTGGAACGTTGTAGTTTTTAGCAGTTTGTGGGTGAACTTGTCCAACAAAACCAACTAATTGACCGCCCAAGTAAATGCTTGCTGTACGACCTGGGTGCATGCTAGCAAGACCTTTTTCAGCTACATAATCAACTGTCAAATCAAGTTTGGCAAAGATAGCTTCAACGATACCTTTCGCATAGAAGAAATCAACTGGCGTTGCTTTTGTTTGGAAATCTTTTTCAGCAACCAATCCAGAAATCGCAAAGGCAAATGTGTTGACTTCGTTTGGCAATTCTTCTTTTGGATTACCTTTTTGTTCAAAAACTTTACCGATTTCGTAGATTGCCACGTTGCTATTTTTACGAGCAACGTTGTAAGCCACAGTATCAAGCATACCAGAAATAACATTTTGGCGAAGAACTGAGCGTTCTACCGACATTGGCCACATCAATTCTGTCAAGTTGCTTGGTTGCAATGTAAATTCAGTTGCTTTTTCAGGTGTTGTCAAAGCGTATGAGACGATTTCAGTCAAACCAGCACCCTCAGCGATTGAACGCATTTTACGACGTAATTTTTGTGTTGCTGTCAATTCACCTGCTGTACCTGCAGCTTCTGGAAGTGTAGTTGGGAGGTTATCATAACCATAAATACGTGCGATTTCTTCAACAAATCAGCTTGGATAGCAATATCCCAACGACGACGTGGCACAGAAACTGTAAATTCATCTGCTTTTCCTGACAAACCAAAGCCAAGTTTGGCAAAGACATCTTCAATGTCAGCGTAAGTCAATTCTGTTCCCAAACGAACGTTAACATAATCAAGTGTTGTTGATACTTCAACAGCTTCAGTTGGAACTGAACCAGCTTCAACACTACCAGCAAGAACATCACCGTCAGCTAATTCTGTAAGCATTGCAGCTGCAAAATCAAGAGCTTCAGCAACAGTTGCATAGTTGATACCTTTTTCAAAACGTGATGAACTTTCAGAACGAAGGTTCAAACGACCGCTTGTTTTACGAATTGATGTTCCGTCAAAGACTGCCGCTTCAAGTACAACGTTTTTAGAATTGTCATCAATTTCAGTAGCTTGACCACCCATAACACCTGCAAGTGCAACTGGTTTATCAGCAACTGTGATAACAAGGTCTTCAGCAATCAATTCACGTTCTTCGCCGTCAAGAGTAACCAATTTCTCACCAGCACGCGCATTGCGGGCAACGATTTTGTTATCTTCAAATTTGTTCAAATCAAAGGCATGCATTGGTTGACCAAAGTACAACAAGACATAGTTTGTCACATCAACAACGTTATTGATTGGACGGATACCAGCGTTCATCAAAAGGTTTTGCAACCATTGTGGACTTGGTTTAACAGTCACATTTTCAACCACGCGCGCTTTGTAAGTCAAGACTTTATCAGATTCAATAGCAACGTTGATAACATCTTTTGCTGCTTTAGAAACTTCTTTAAGTTCTTTTTCTGGGAAATGAACTTCTTTACCATAAATGGCAGCCACTTCGTGAGCAACACCACGCATAGAAAGAGCATCCGCACGATTTGGCGTGATTGACAATTCAACAATTTCATCGTCTAAATCAAGATATGGGAAAATGCTATCACCTGGCTTAGCATCTTCTGGCAAAATTTGAATACCGTCTGAAAATTCTCTTGGAATGATAGAATCTGGCAAACCAAGTTCTTGGAGTGAGCAAATCATCCCAAAGTTGATTCCATGCCACGGATTTTACCTTTTTTGATTTTGTAGTTATCAGCAATACGTGCACCTGGAACAGCCACGATAACGTTGATACCAGCAGTCACATTTGGAGCACCGCAGACAATTTGACGCAACTCTTCATCACCAGTATCCACTTGGCAAAGGTGCAAATGTGTTTCTGGAACATCTTCACAAGATACAACGTGACCAACAACTAGTTTTGTCAAGCCTTCAGACGGTGTTGAAACACCTTCGACTTCAATCCCTGTTGTTGACATTTTTTCAGAAAGCTCATATGTTGTTACATCAACATCAACAAGCTCTTTTAACCATTTATAACTTACTAACATAATAATGTGTTAAAAGCTTTTCGCAGTCAAAATACGTTTGACAGGCAAGCTTCTTTATCCCTTTCTACTGTTATTCTTTCAGGCTTTTCTCAAAAGCCAATCTGTATCTACTTTATCGCCAACTTTAAAAGAGTGTTCTGAAAATTTTTCAAAACCATATTTTCGATAGAACCCTTGTGCCTTAATATTATGTTCCTAGACACCTAACCAAGCCCAATCAAAGCTGCCTTCTTTTGCCACATCAAGCGCTAGCCCAAATAATTTCTTACTTAAGCCTAATCTTTGACACTCGTTAAGAATGTAAATGCGTTGAATTTCAAAGGCATTTTCTAGGTCATGTTCAGTCTGTGTAACGCCCATCAACTAAGACAAAATGAACATCAGATTCTAGGTCAGCTACCCCTTTTTCGAGTTGTTCTAAAGTGTAACTATCATCGAAACTGTTGAAGTTCTTCTTCGGTATTATCAAAAGCAAAAGTTTCGCGAAAAGTCTGAATATTAAGTTCTTGAAAGATACTTAATTTATCCAATGTCACTTTCTCAACTTCTATTTCTGACATATCTTTTCCTCCAATCGTTTTTCGGTTATCTCGTTTTATTTAAATTGTTCTGAGAAACGGACATCGCCTTGATAGAAACCACGGATATCATTGATACCATAGCGAAGCATTGCGATACGTTCTTGACCAAGACCAAAAGCAAAGCCAGAATATTTTTCAGAATCAACACCAGACATTTCCAAAACGCGAGGGTGTACCATACCAGCACCAAGGATTTCAATCCAACCAGTTTTCTTACATACGTTACATCCTTTACCACCACATTTGAAGCATGAGACGTCAACTTCTACTGATGGTTCAGTAAATGGGAAGTATGATGGACGAAGACGAATTTTACGGTCTTCACCAAACATTTTCTTGATAATCATTTCAAGCGTTCCTTTTAGGTCACCCATAGAAATGTTTTCCCCAACAACAAGACCTTCGATTTGGTGGAATTGGTGGCTGTGAGTCGCATCATCTGTGTCACGACGGAAAACACGCCCTGGTGAAATCATTTTCAAAGGACCTTTAGAAAAGTCGTGTTTATCAAGTGTACGTGCTTGCACAGGACTTGTGTGCGTACGAAGCAAGATTTCTTCAGTAATGTAGAACGTATCTTGCATGTCACGCGCTGGGTGGTCTTTTGGCAAATTCATACGCTCAAAGTTATAATAGTCAGATTCTACTTCGTAACCATCAACAACTTGGAATCCCATACCAAGGAAAATATCTTCGATTTCTTCACTTGTTTGCGTCAAGACATGACGGTTACCAAGGTTAACTTGACGTCCTGGAAGTGTCACATCCAAACTTTCTGATTCTAGTTGTGCCTGGATTTTAGCGGCTTCAACAATTTTAGCTTGTTCTTCGAAAGCTTTTGTCAAAACATCACGGACTTCATTGACTTGTTTTCCGACAACTGGACGCATTTCTTTAGAAAGATCTTTCAAACCTTTCAATAATTCTGTCAATGATCCTTTTTTCCCAAGAACTTGCACACGTAATTCTTGAAGTTCTTTTGCATTGTTTCCACGCATTTCAGCCAATTTAGCTTGCGTAGATGATTTTAATTCCTCTAACTGCGCTTGTAAATCCATTAAAATTCCTTCCTTGGGTAAGACCCTAAATGTTTTTAAACGAAAAAACGTGCCACACTCCAATAGCGGAGCGTTGACACGCGGTACCATCCGTTTTTTATCTGACTAGCAGACCTTAATTTATCGTCTTTAACATGAGTGAATTCGCCAAACTTTCATCTAGGAAGCTTCCAGTCACGGCTTCCATTCCCTGTAAAACTGCCATAAGGTTACTAATCTCATAAGACACTATTCAATTTATAACCCATTCTAGCAAATTTTTAGCCATTTGACAAGATTGAATAAATCAATTCACACTAACTTGACCTGAATAATAATCAAATGTTAGTCCGCTTTGCACATTTGGAATAAAGACGTTAAATTCTAGACTACCATCGGATGATTTGGCTTCCAAATGCGTGCCACTTGCTAAAAGATTGTCTCCATCGTAAATCAAGGTAACACGGTAACGAACTCGTTTATTTTGGTCAAGAGCTTTGCGGACAAGGGATTCATAGTAATTTTGACCAGTTGAACTTTCCGAATTTGCCTCGTTTGCCCAGGCAGTCTGTGTTGCCACATTGTCAGGATTGCTTGTTGACGCATCAAAGCCTTTTAGACCACCAACCAAAGCATAGCCAAGCAAATGACCACGATCTACCGCATGGCTATAAGTCCCTGAAAGGTCTTGAACTTGATGCCAACCAGCTGGCTTCCAAGACGTTGAGCCATTTCCAGTCTCCTCACGACTTTTGTATTGACGAGTTGACTTACTTAGCAAAGCATTAGCAACCGTTGGAACGGTCTGACCTTGCACCGTTTTCGTTTTGTTGTTGGCGTAAGGTTGACTTGAAACTTTTGCATTTAGGGAGGTTTGATTATTATTGATAATATAGGCTCCCGCACCATTCCATTCTATATTTGTTCCTAACTGCTCTTTGACACTATCTGTTAATACCGTCTCTGCCAAAGCTTGTGTTGGCGTTGCTGAATCAGAACTCGATTGATTTGACGTTATTTCAGAAGAGGAGTCACCAGTAATTAACGAAACGACTTGATTGAGCGGGTCGTTCGAATCTGATATCGTCACCCAACCAGTACCAATCCCAACTAACAAAATCACCAAAGACAGCAGGGATTTTATCTGTTTAGACAATTTTGATTTCTTTGCCATAATTTCCTTTCATCAAAAAGCGGAAAAACCGTTACTTTATTTCAAATCATAAAGCCGATTATCCCACTTCTAAATAATAATTGTTCCTAAGACAATCACTAAAATAAACCTTATTAATTTCCAGTAAATTTTCCAATAATCGATTGCCATTTATCCAAAGATAAAATCGCAAACGGATTTTTACCTTCACCAATGACACTATAACCAATCATCAAACCAATTGCCAAAAATAAACAAGACAAAAGAGCTATTACCAGAATAAGAACAAATTGTTTTGCAACGTATTTCCAGCCACTTGTCATTTTTAAGCCTCACTTACGCGTTTAATATTTGCACCTAGCTCAGCCAATTTTTCATGGAATTTATAATACCCACGATCAAGGTGAACCAACTTCCCAACAGTTGTTGTTCCTCTAGCAACCATTCCTGTCAAAATCAGAGCAGCACTTGCACGAAGATCAGTTGACATTACTGGTGCCCCTTGAAGTTCTTTACCTCCATGAATCATGGCTGTATCTCGTAGAATTTCTGATTGCAAGCCCATACGACGCATTTCTTCTAAATGTTGGAAGCGGTTCTCAAAGACTGTTTCAATCATCGTTGATTCACCATCTACAACTGACATTAATGCTGTGAACTGTGCCTGCATATCTGTTGGAAAACCTGGGTGGGGAAGTGTCTTAACTGTTACAGGTTTCAATTTTGATGTATCAGCAATCACACGAATACCGTCCTCTTCATCAATAACAGTAACCCCCATCTCAATCAACTTTGAAATCAATGGACGGTTGTGCTCCCAAATAGCATCCTTGATAAGAACATTTCCTGATGTCATTGCTGTTGCCACCATAAAAGTGCCCGCTTCAATGCGATCTTGAACAACATCGTGGTCTGTACCATGAAGATTATCAACGCCAGTAATAGTTAATGTTTCTGTACCTGCACCTCTAACGTTTGCTCCCATTTTATTAAGAAGCATTGCTAAATCAACAATCTCTGGCTCACGTGCCACATTTTCAATAGTGGTAACACCATCTGCTAAAGTTGCAGCCATCATCAAGTTTTGTGTAGCTCCAACAGACGGAAAATCCATATAGATAGTTGTTCCTTTAAGTTTACCATCAACAGTCGCCGTAATATCACCACCAGATTGCGTAATCTTAGCTCCCATTGCTTCCAAACCTTTAAGGTGAAGGTCAATTGGGCGGCTACCAATCGTGCAACCACCAGGCATTGAAACCTTAGCGTGTCCATTACGTGCTAAAATTGGTCCTAAAACAACGATTGAAGCACGCATCTTACTAACATACTCGTAAGGAGCAATATCCAAAATATCACCAGAAGCATCCACTTCGATTTTATTGTTAGCTTCATCAAAATCAACTTGAATATTTAACCCACGGACAACATTATTCATCGTAAAAACATCTGAAAGGATTGGAACATTGGTTAAAATTGTCTTTCCTTCCTCAGGTAAAATTGTTGCAGCCAAGAGTGGAAGAACAGCATTTTTAGCCCCTTCAATCACTACTTCTCCTTGCAAACGTGTATTACCACCTTCAATAATAATTTTATCCAAAACGAACTCCATTCTTATATTATAATACCTAAAATTATATCATAGTTTACAAATTATTGCTTTTATTGAAAACTCAAGAAAAGAGTTTGACTCATTGTAATGATTTCTAGGAAAAAATGACTGACGAGATAACCAATAGCAATGCTAAAAAACAAGATAAATACTTTTAGTTGTCCAACGTTTTCCGCTGAATTTTTAATGATTTTAGACCAATCAAACAATTGACGAAGCAATTGATGCGTCATCGCAATGAATATCAAATGACACAAAATGGTCACAGTACTATTTAAAATTTCCATAGTCTTATTATAGCAAAATTTGCTTCTCATAACAAAAAAAGCCAGCAAAGCTGACTTTTTATTATTTATTACCAACACTGATACGGTTCAAAGCACGACGAAGCGCAACTTGTGCACGGCGTACTTCGTCAATATCGTGAGTACTTTGAGCTTGTTCCAATTTGCGTTCTGCGCGAATCTTAGCACGTTCTGCACGGCTAACATCAATATCACGTTCACGTTCTGCAGAGTCTGCAACAATTGTCACAAGATTGTCTTTCACTTCAATAATACCACCGTTGATAGCCACCCAATCCACGTGATTCTCATAATCAATACGACGAATCTTCATTTCGTGGACAGTAAGCGGAGCAATGAGGTTAATGTGTTCTGGCAAAATCCCCATTTCACCATCCGGTGTTTTTACTGAAATAAAATTAGCATGGTGATCATAGCGGATACCATCTGGTGTTACTACCTGAACAGTCATATATGTCATGGTATCACCTCATTAGTAATTCATTTTCTTAGCTTTTTCAACTACATCCTCGATTGGACCTACGTTACGGAAAGCATCTTCTGGAAAATCATCGTATTTTCCTTCCAAGATTTCTTTAAAGCCACGAACAGTTTCAGCAACTGGTACGTATGAACCAGGCATACCTGTAAATTGTTCGGCAACGTTGAAGTTTTGTGACAAGAAGAATTGGATACGACGGGCACGTCCAACCAATGTTTTTTCTTCGTCAGACAATTCATCCATACCAAGGATTGCAATGATATCTTGCAATTCACGGTAACGTTGAAGGACGCGTTGTACTTCTGTTGCCACTTCATAGTGTTCTTGACCAACAATTTCTGGTGCAAGGGCACGTGAGCTTGAAGCAAGAGGATCAACAGCTGGGTAGATACCCATTTGAGTCAACTTACGTTCAAGGTTAGTTGTTGAATCCAAGTGAGCGAATGCTGTTGCTGGCGCTGGGTCAGTGTAGTCATCGGCTGGCACATAGATGGCTTGGATTGATGTAACAGAACCTTTTTTAGTTGATGTGATACGTTCTTGCAATTGCCCCATTTCAGTTGCCAATGTAGGTTGGTAACCAACGGCTGACGGCATACGACCAAGAAGCTGATACTTCAGAACCCGCTTGAGTGAAACGAAAGATGTTATCAATGAAGAGAAGCACGTCTTGTCCTTCAACATCACGGAAATACTCAGCAATAGTCAAACCAGTAAGGGCAACACGCATACGTGCTCCAGGTGGTTCATTCATTTGGCCAAAGACCATGCTGTTTTTTCGATAACGCCAGATTCTTTCATTTCCCAGTAAAGGTCATTACCTTCACGTGTACGTTCCCCAACACCAGTAAACACTGAAATACCACCGTGTTCTTGGGCAATGTTGTGAATCAATTCTTGGATAAGAACGGTTTTACCAACACCGGCACCACCGAAAAGTCCGACTTTACCACCTTTTAAGTACGGTGCAAGAAGGTCAATAACTTTGATACCTGTTTCAAGGATTTCTGATGATGTTGATAATTCATCAAAAGCTGGTGCTTTTTTGTGGATTGGTTCACGTGGTGCGTCTTCAGCAAATGGTTCATCAAGGTCAATAGTCTCCCCAAGAACGTTGAACACACGCCCCAAAGTTTCTTTACCAACTGGTACACTAATCGCACGACCAGTATCAAAAACTTCTAATCCACGTGTAAGCCCATCAGTTGATTCCATAGCAATAGTACGTACAAGACCGTCACCAAGTTCAAGAGCAACTTCAAGAACGATCTTTTGAGATTTATCGCTATCTTTATAAACAATCAATGCATTATTAATCTCAGGTAATTTTTCCCCAGCTGCAAACGCAACGTCAACAACTGGACCAACAACCTGAGCAATTTTGCCTGAGCTCATGTTTTTCTCCTTTTAGATTTTTTAGGAATTCAATCCTGTTTTAGTGAGTAAACGAAATACTCACTTTTATTCTAGTGCGTTAGCACCTGCTACAATTTCAATAATTTCATTTGTGATGGTTGCTTGACGAGCACGGTTATATTGTGTTGTTAAGTCAGCGATAATGTTTTTAGCATTATCAGTCGCTGTCTGCATAGCTGTCATACCAGCTGCATGTTCAGCGGTTTTCGCATCAACAATGGCACCATAAATGAGACTTTCAGTATATTGTGGTAAGAGTTGTTCCAAAATCAATTCACGACTTGGTTCTAACTCAAAACCAGTTGTCCCTTCTTCTGCCGCTTCATCAGCATCTAATTCTGCAATTGGAAGCATTTGTTGGACACGAACTTGACTTGTCAAGCTGTTCACATGGTGATTGTAACATACATATAATTCATCAAACAATTCGTTTTTATACATTTCAACAGATTTTGAAATGATATTGCCGACTTGTTCAAATGATGGCTGATCTTCCAAACCACGCAATTCAAATACAACATTCATACCGCGTGCTTTAAAGAAATCTGCTCCGATACCACCGATGGCAATAATAGCATAATTATCATCTTCAGCATGATATTCTTGAATAAGATCCATCATAGCTTTCAAGATTTTAGAATTATACCCACCAACAAGTCCTTTATCAGATGTAATCACAATGTAACCTGTTTTTTTAACTGGACGTGCGGCTAACATTGGATTTTTTGAACCGTTAATAAGTTCTGATTTCAATAAATCCGTAGTAATTTGGCGAATTTTTGAAGCATAGATTTGGAAATCTTGTGCTGCTTGCTCAGATTTAGTCAATTTTGCAGCTGATACCATTTGCATGGCACCAGTGATATGACTTGTTTTCTGAGTTGAAATAATTTTCCCTTTGATTTCACTAAGAGAGCCTGCCATATGCTACCTCCCTCTTATTTGAATTCTGACTGATCTTTAAAGGCTTTAATAGCTGCATCTAAGACAGATTCTTCTGGTAAATCTTTGGTTGTACGGATAGTTTCAAAGATTGATTCGTAATGTGCATCAAAGTAATCATACAAAGCTTCTTCAAATGCTAAAATGTCATTAACTGGCACATCATCCAAGAAACCATGAGTAAGTGCATAAAGAATCACAACTTGTTTTTCAACAGGAAGTGGTTTGTGAACAGGTTGTTTAAGCACTTCAACTGTACGACGTCCACGATTAAGTTTAGCTTGTGTTGCTGCATCCAAATCAGAACCGAATTGTGTAAAGGCTTCAAGTTCACGGTAAGAAGCCAAGTCAAGACGAAGGGTACCAGCAACTTTCTTCATTGCTTTGATTTGTGCTGAACCACCAACACGTGACACTGAAGAACCAGCATCAATCGCAGGACGAATACCTGAGTTGAAAAGATTTTCTTG
>ENA-OQBT01000235-OQBT01000235.1-human-gut-metagenome-genome-assembly--contig:-NODE-235-length-38509-cov-2.911990_pt1 | contig 38509 bp, 51 predicted proteins | sample MGYA00242749_ERZ504557 | MGnify/ENA primary metagenome ERZ504557 (study PRJEB26092, sample SAMD00036243) | human gut metagenome | host: Homo sapiens | study: EMG produced TPA metagenomics assembly of... | reverse complement strand
CGTCCTGATAATATCTTACCCCAATGGGGCGATGCCATTGTCTGGAATGAGTTCCATATGTCCACGGAATTTCCAATTTATTGGGATTAATTTAAAAAAGCCACACACACTTTTTGTCCTATAAGCCAAAATTAACAGAACTCTTCCAAGATTATTATTTTTCAATAGCATCATTACCGATGGTTTTAGAATGAAAGGTTCTATATTTGAGAGGTGATAAACCATAATTAAGACGGAAGAGTTCAATAAAATGACTTAACTGATTGAAACCGACCGCTAATGAAATATCTGATACTGATTGAGATGTTTGTAATAGCAGATCTTTGGCTTGATTAAGCGATAATTGTTTAAATATTTAATAGGTGATGTACTGGCATATTTATTGAATAAGGCGGTACATCTATTTTTATTGGTAAAAGCTTGCTTAGCAATAGCGGTTACGGTTAGTTGCTTGTCGTAATGACTGTGAATGTATTCAATCATCGCGTAGAATAGAGCCAGTTCTTTTTTGTTGACCGGTTTTGATTCTTCCTTGGTAAGTGGATAGAGTTGTTCAATGATTTCCATAATGAAATTAATAACTTCTAAATGATGAAATGGAGTATCGTCTAACTCTATAAAAGATTGCAACTGTTTTAGCTGATTTGGCTGTAGGGGTAACATGGCATAAGCGAGTGACGGGTTTGGGTAATGGGATTAATAAAATGAGTTTGGATATAGTCAATAAATAAACTATCGGTAAAGTTTAGACAGAGTGAATGTGTATCTTGGTCTATTGTTTTTGACGTATGTAGTTGGTGAGGATTTACAAATAATAATGTATTTGGTGTTAAATGAAAGGTTTTATTATTAACACGATATTCTAATGATCCGGAAATAACCCAAGTCAGTTGGATTTCATTATGCCAGTGAATGGGCACCATGTCGGACGTAGCATGGACGAAATCTGGTATATACGGATAAAGGTAAATCAAGGGCTATATAGGGGAGGTTTTCGCGAAGCTCACTGGTGAAACTCATGGCAAATGCTTGCCCTTTATTTTTTGATTGTGGATGAGATTCTATCATAACTAATCCTCCTTTGATGATATGTCTTGATTTAAATTATAAAGGAATATTTATTACAATACAACATAATAAGTATGATAAAAAGTACAAATCAGATAAAAATACGTTCGTATTCGATAGTAAGAAAATCACGATACCCTTATACTTAGGGCATAGATAAGAAGTTCTATAGTGGATGTCAGTAGGTATAGGAGGAACTATTATGTTAAAAATTAACGAACAACGATTGTTGAATCGAATCAACCAACTTGGTGAAATCGGCATTGATGAAAATGGAGCCCGTACCAGAGCGGCTGCTTCCGATACGGAAAAAGCCGGGCGCGATCAGGTAGTGCATGGATGAAAGAAGCCGGACTTCGTGTAGCAGTAGATTATATTGGTAATATTTTTGGGATATGGGAGACCGAGTCCAATAAACATGAAGCACCGATTATGATGGGTTCTCATATTGATACGGTTATTAATGCCGGCAAATATGACGGTTGTTATGGAGTGTTGGCCGGCCTTGAAGTAATTCAAAGTTTACAGGAACAGCAGATTGTAACAAAATGTCCATTGGTTGTAGGAGCCTTTACCAATGAAGAAGGTATTCGTTACTCACCGGATATGATGGGCTCCCTTGTATATGCAGGAGGTCTTGATGTAAAAGAAGCCTAAGCTATTGTTGGTGTAGACGGCACGATTTTAGGAGAAGAATTAAAGCGTATCGGATATGAAGGGACAGAAGAACCGGGATTTATTAAACCTCGTGCGTATATTGAACTGCATATCGAGCAAGGCCCTATTTTAGATGTAGAAGGCATCTCTATCGGCGCTGTTGAAAATTTGCAAGGGATTTCTTGGCAACGAATTGAGATTAAAGGTGTAGCTAATCATGCAGGTACAACACCGACTAATATGAGAGTGGATGCGGGTTTGGCCGCAGCCAAGGTAATTACTTTTATGCGTGACCGTTGTAATCAGTCAGGTGGTACTACAGTAGCGACAACGGGTACGATTGCTTTTGAACCAAATGCGATTAATGTAATCCCATCAAAAGCTGTTTTTACAGTTGATGTACGCAACCCTAATGAGGAACGCTTAATAGCTGAAGAACAGGCTTTAGCGGCATACCTAAAAGAATTGGCAGTGACCGATAAGGTACAAATTAGTACGGAGCAATTAGTACGTTTTCAACCGGTACAATTTGATGAAACAATTGTAAGTATGGTGGAACAAGTGGCTAATGAAATGCATTTATCGAATCGTCGGATGACGTCCGGTGCCGGTCAAGATGCACAGATGATGGCGCGGATTTGCCCGTCGGCCATGATTTTTGTACCAAGTGTAAACGGTATTAGTCATAATCCGAAAGAATATACTAAAGACGAAGATATTTTTGCCGGAGCCAATGTATTCATTAATGTAATCAAAAATTTGGCGCAGTAAACAATCGATTTTCTTGAAGAAGATAAATTTCTAAGAAGAATTACAGTTAGTCTATGAATAACATAAGTTAAGGAGAATCCATGATAAATATTGTTCCTATTCAAAAAGATGTTAGATCTAGTGACTTTGATGCCTTGTTTACTGTTGCAAAGGCAAAAGCAGTTAAGGAATTCCACGAGAGTTTACCGGGGTACGAGGCAACACCGTTACGAGAACTAAGTGCATTAGCTAAACATGTGGGACTAAAAAATTTATTTGTAAAAGATGAAAGCTATAGATTTGAGTTGAATGCTTTTAAGGGCCTTGGTGGCAGTTATGCGCTGGCTGAAGTGATTGCTACAAAATTAAATATAACGCCGGCTGAAGTGAAAAATGTAGAGCCAAACAGTTTCACTTTTGTAACGGCTACCGATGGCAATCATGGACGCGGTATTGCTTGGGCTGCTAAGAATTTAAAACAGCAAGCTGTTGTGTATATGCCGAAAGGATCGGCTGTCGAACGATTGGAAAATATTCGTAAACTTGGTGCTACGGCAGAGATTACCGAACTGAACTATGATGATACAGTTCGTTTTGCTAAATCACAAGGTGACGCTAACGGTTGGATTTTGGTGCAAGATACGGCATGGCCGGGCTATGAGGAAATTCCCGGTTGGATTATGCAAGGCTATATGACAATGGCGTTAGAGGCTGTACAGTCTTTGGGAGATATTGTACCTACCATATTTTCTTACAGGCCGGAGTTGGTGCTATGGCCGGAGCTTTAACCGGATTTTTCAATCATTATTATGGTGATAAGAAACCAACCATAATTTATGTAGAACCTAATAAGGCAGACTGTGTATTTCAGACAGTTAAAGCCAATGATGGTACCTTACATGCCGTGACGGGAGATTTAGATTCTATTATGGCCGGCCTTTGTTGTGGTGAGGTATGTACGGTAGGCTGGGAACAAATTCGTCAATTTGGCGATTACAGTGTGTCTTGCGATGATAAAGTTGCAGCCGATGGAATGCGTGTGTTGGGGAATCCGTTGTATGGTGATGAACAAATCATTTCAGGTGAAAGCGGTGCTGTTACAACCGGACTCGTTTATCGTCTTATGGTTGATGCGGATAAAGCGCCTATGCGTTCAGAGTTGGGATTAAATGAAGAATCTGTTGTTCTTTGTATCAGTACTGAAGGCGATACGGATACAGTTAATTATCGACGCATTGTTTGGGATGGTGCATGCGGTTTAATAAAGTAAATTTTGCTAATAAGGCACTTTGCAATGATTGCTCGCAAAGTGTCTTGTTTTTTATTATAATGAAATTATATTGAGATTTTTGATTATAAATAAGGTATAATAAAATTAGAAATGGTTAAATTACGTCATTTGAATAAAAAAGCATGGAGGACTCTTATGAAAGATTTGTACTGTATGTTGGAGAGAGAGGTACTACCTGCTTTTGGTTGTACGGAGCCGATTGCGCTGGCCTTTGCGGCGGCGAAAGCGGTGGAAGTTTTGGGGGAATTTCCAAGCAGCTTGCACGCTGATTGCAGCGGCAACATCATTAAAAACGCGAAGAGCGTAACTATCCCGAATGCACAGGGGCGAATCGGTTTTTACTACAGTCTGATTTTGGGCGCTATTGTGGTGATGCGTCTAAAGAACTGGAAGTACTCGAAGGTTTGACATCGGATGATGTGAAGCGGGCTGATGAATTATTTGAAAGTAATTTCTGTACCGTATCGTTGGCGGAAGGTGTGGCCAATCTGTACATCGCCGTAACCGCTAAAACGGCGGATCACGAAGTGAAGGTAACGGTTCAACAGAAACACACTAATATTACGCACATCGAAAAAGACGGGGAAGTTATATTTGATATGCCGTTGGAACAGATTTTGGCGGAAGAAGTGCAGATGACATTTGATGACTGCTATGAATTCGCTGAAGAGGCTGATTTTAAGCGGCTCAAAGAATTATTGCATCGTCAGTTTGAATATAATATGCCATTGCCGAAGAGGGGATGAAAAACTCCTACGGTTCAAACATCGGTAAACTTATTATTGAAGATTCTGCCAGCATTGCGGATAAGGCACGTGCTTATGCGGCGGCCGGCTCCGATGCGCGCATGGGCGGTTGCAGCATGCCGGTTATGATTAACTGCGGCAGCGGCAATCAGGGAATTACCTTGGCCGTTCCTATTCATGTGTATGCTGAAGAATATGATGTGCCTGAAGAACGACGTTATCGTGCGTTGGCCTTGGCTAATGTGTTAGCACTTTATATTAAGCATGATATTGGGCGTTTGAGTGCCTATTGTGGTGTGGTGAGTGCCGCATCTGCTACGGCAGCAGGTATTGCGTACTTAACGGATGAGCCGAAAGAAGTGGTATGGGAAACCTTATCCAATGCACTGGTTGGTACATCGGCGTGGTTTGTGACGGCGCCAAAGCATCGTGTGCCATGAAGATTGGTATGTCTCTGGGCAATGCGTTATTATCCTATCGCCAGGCGAAGTCGAATAATAGTTTTAAAAACGGTGACGGTATCGTTAAAGCTAATATCGATGAAACGGTGCATACGGTGGGGCGTATCGCTCGTGACGGTATGCGCGAGACGGACATTGTAATTTTAGAATCAATGATTGAAAAATAATATAGAGCAAAATAAAAATATTTCTAACTAGTCTCAAAACCGAATTATATCTATAATAGAAATATAAGGTATATCTAAGAAAGAGAGTGACTATAATGAGCAAAATAGTATTAATCACAGGTGCTACTTCGGGAATCGGCCGCGCTACGGCTTTAGCTTTTGCCAAAGCGGGGTATGACCTTTTATTATGCGCTCGTCGCTTGGAAGTATTGGAAAACATGAAAGCCGAATTCGAACCGGAATACGGCATCAAGGTAACTCCGTTTGCCCTTGATGTAACAAATCGTCAAGCAGTTACGGAAACGTTACCGGCGGTGATTGAAAAAGCCGGCGGTGTAGATATTCTTGTAAATAATGCAGGCTTGGCGCAAGGTCTCGATGCTTTCCAAGAAAGTTCCATCGATGATATTGAGCTCATGATTAATACAAATGTAAAAGGTTTGCTCTATGTATCACGTACCGTATTACCGTTCATGTTGGCTAAAAATGCCGGTCACATTATTAACTTAGGTTCTACGGCCGGTATTTATGCGTACGCTAAAGGCGCTGTATACTGTGCCACTAAAGCGGCTGTTAAAACACTGAGTGACGGTATCCGCATCGATACGATTGAGTCGGATATTAAAGTGACGACGATTCAACCGGGTATTGTGGAAACACCGTTCAGTGAAGTTCGTTTTCACGGTGATAAGGAAAAAGCGGCTGCTGTATATGCCGGCGTGGAAGCGTTGCAGGCGGAAGATATTGCGGACATTATCGTATTTGCCGCTACGCAGCCAAAACGCGTGCAGATTTCGGACATTACCATCATGGCCAATCAGCAGGCCACCGGTTTTATGATTGCAAAGAAATAAGAAATGACAGTTGCCTGTGGTGCCCATAAAGCACTACAGGCAATTGGTGGTTATATATCTTTTTCCGGCGGGCTAGTTATATTAGCATGTCGGTTACTTATGAGTTTGAATTTAAGATTGTAGTTAAAAGAGGAGTTCCTATGAATAGTGAAAACTGGGTCGGTTCCTTACCGGTTTGGGATAATTTTAAAATGTGTATGACTGAAAAATATTTAAAATTTGAAGGTCGTGCTACCCGTGGTGAGTACTGGAAATTTGTGCTCATTCAATTCGTTATTATAATTGTGTTGGAATTCTTAATCAGTATTTTCAGTATTGGTTCGACCTTCGAAGATATTTTGACCTTGGTAGTCACCTTACCGTTCATTTTGCCTTCGTTAGCGGTGCAGACCCGTCGGTTCATGACTTGAACCGTAGTGCGTGGTGGCTTTTACTCCACTTCGTGCCCTATGCCGGTTCTTTTGTTTTGTTTATTTTCTCCGTCATGAAAGGGAATCCAGTACCTAATAAATACGGCCCCGTACCGGATTACAGCTATTACAGGGGCTAATGGAGCTTGAATATTAATACTGTTTTAACCTCTGAGCCCAAAAGCAAGGATTCAAACCGGGACTTGGAGTTTTACTATAGTAATTATTTTAAGCAGTAACGGAATGGGGGAATGCACCGGCAGCGTCTGGGAATGGCTTAACCACTTATTACGGGCGGTGGGCAACATTTGATTGATACTATATTTTACGTTTGAATTGTACGATTAAAAACTTAACATTGTGCCAATTTTAAATTTTTAAGTATATCAGTTGGTTATTTTACCGTGCCAGGGGGAAACTTATGAAAATAATTACGGTCAATAAGATTATGTGCAGTCATTATGTAGATGAAATCGAAGCTATTAAAAAGCACCCGTTCATAGTAACCGGGCGAGCTAAGGTAGCAGTTGACCAAGGTCGTGTATTGTTAGGACAAAATTCGGCGAAATGTGAAACAGTCAATCATGTTATTCATGACGAAATAAAGGCGCTCACACGAGGGATAAATGATAAAATTCCCGACCATTATCCGGGTGTTCACCCAACGTAAACGTTAAGATGTTTTGGTTTAATATTTATGATAATTCGGTGTGATACCGGTTTTCATAATTTGCATTTGATAAAGATTAATAATTAGTGTAGAATGTTCATTTATATCGTTTTATTGAATGATATACATGAATTTTTTTATAAGTGGTTGTTAGTTAAGGGTTTGCGTAGAGAGGAGTATTGGGATGAATTGTCAAAATTGTGGTAAAGAATTGGAGGCCGGGCAAGCATTTTGTTCACACTGTGGTCAAGATGTTGCTGCGGCAGAGACTTCGGTAGCAGCGACGTCAACAAATGCGGTGCCTGCGGTAGATGCGGATGGCTATCCTTTACATTGGGTGGGATCCTTACCGATTTGGGAAAACTTTAAGATGTGTATGACTAAAAAGTTCTTTACCATACAAGGTCGTGCTACACGGGGAGAGTATTGGAAGTTTTCTTTGGTGCATTATGTGATTGTAATTGTAGCGGCTCTAATTGGGTCGGTTATGGAGTCGAGTAAAATTGTTGAAAGCGTACTCAGTTTATTGAGCCTCGCATTATTTATGCCGTCATTAGCCGTAATGGTTCGACGACTTCATGACACCAATCGCAGTGCCTGGTGGTTAGTACTCATTTTAATTCCTTTCATAGGCACTATTGCGGGTATTGTTTTAATGCTTTTAAAAAATAATCCATTGCCTAATAAATATGGTTCTTTGCCTGATTACAGTAATTATCAAGGGTAATCGTGAGCAATTATTTAGTTAATTAAACATTGAATATTAAATTTATAAAACAGTCATTGGCTTTGATGAGGCAGGCTTTTCAAAAGTTCGTGAAAAGGTGCAGTCATAGCTTAGGGCTGTTTTTTTGTATACAAAAATGATTGAAAAAGTATGTTAGAATATAATTAGCAATATAATAATTTAATCGGCAATAAAAGTTAGAAGTGTTTAACTTTATTGTCGAATCATGTATACTATCTAAAAAAATGATTGCTGGGAGGTTTATTATGTATTGTAGTCATTGTGGTAAAGAATTGTCACCGGAAGCCAGGTTTTGTCCTAATTGCGGACAAATGCGCGTTGCGTCCACCGTACCGGTAGTGGCAAATCATCAGAAGAGTTCGCTGGAATTCACTGAAAATATAAAATTATGCCTTATTGAAAAGTACTGTACCATTGAAGGTCGTGCTACGCGCGGTGAGTACTGGAAGTTTATGTTATTTGTAGGGCTATTAATCCTTGTAGTTGAATTTCCGTTGATGTTTATTACCGGAATGTTTATGAATGTAGCCGACTCCAATGTACCGTTCTTCTTTTTCTTTTTTATCAGCGTAGCCGCTTGGCTAGCCTTGTTACCACCTATTATTACCTGTGAAATACGTCGTTATCATGATACCGGCTTCAGCGGTTGGTGGTATTTCTTACACCTTATTCCGGGCGGTAGTTTTATTCTCTTAATTTTTACGCTCTTGCCAAGTCAGATGTATGAAAATGAGTATGGACCGTTGCCGGATTATACGGATCATGTAAGCAAAAAGTGGTTCAACAATAAGAAAATTTCAGATATATAGGACATTTTGCGCTGTTTTTATTTTATAGGACAAAATGAGTTGTTTTTTAGGCCGATAAGATAAGTAGTTACCTAGTCTTATGGGTCTTTTAAAATGAACGCAAAAAAGCGATGGACCGGGGTCCATCGCTTTTTGTTAGGAGTATGTTTTATGCGGTATGTGGTATCAGTATTACTCTTCCGAACGTTTGGACGTGATAGAGCGGTAGAGGTAATAAACAAAGCCACAAAGTAAGAGAATGGATACAACCATGAAGCCTACTTTAAATGCAAATACCATCATTTTGAAGGAAATATACATAAATAAGCCGGCTAACAATAACATAATTAAAGATTTCATTTTACAAGTCTCCCTACTGTTATAATTTAATGTCTACTTTTTATAAAGAAATATTTAAGCCATCTAATTGTTTTTTTAGTTGATTAAAATTAGCTTCCGCTAAATCTAGTTTTTCAACGGTATCTAACGTTTTGAAATTAAGATTTCTTTTTTCAGATTTTATTTTGTCTATGAATGTCTGTTTAGTTTCGCTATCTAAGTCAGATGTTGATACTCTGTAAAGATATTTTGTATATAATTCACCTAAACCTTCAATAAGAGTAAATGCTTTGTATTCATAAAGAGAATTATCCATTTTTTACACCTTTCTAATACGAAAACTTTAAATTTTCTTGATGTACATAAAAAATGACAAAATAACATTATGGTACAATCGATTATTTGGCTTGATTATTGTGCTGTTTACAAGCACAGGGCTTGCTGTTTTTTTAAAATTATAGCAAATTCGGGAGTAAATCGCAAATTATCGATATGAAAATGATGGTATGTTGTGATTATGTTGCCGGAATAATTTGGTTCTAAATAAAATTTGCTGTTCGGATTATTCTATTTTTTCGGCTGTTTCGGAAAAATAAAGGTTTTTTCAAATTCACAGAACAGCTTTAAGAGTGGCGTATCTAAGTAGACAAGGCGGTATCACCGATTTCTCGCGAAATTCCGAAGAACGGTTCAGCAATAGAGCCGGCAATGGCTGCCAAGGTATCGCTGTCGCCGCCGATGGAAATGGCATTGCGAATGGTATCTTCAAAGTCGTTACCTTCAAGAAAGGCTACAACGGCTTGCGGTACCGTTCCTTTACAACTACCTTGAAATGTGTAGGTAGGACGAATTCCGTCAATGGTGAAATTCAAGTCATAATAATTATCTTGGACAAACTTGCGAATTTCGTCTTTGGAAGCACCGGTACGTGCTAAATAAATGGCACCGGCTGTAGCTTGCGCGCCGGCAATACCGTCTGGGTGGTTATGAGTGACAGCCGTTACGGTGTGAGCTAAATTAAGGACTTCTTCTAAGCTGTCGCCGGCGTAGGCACAGCCGCTGACACGCATGGCCGCACCGTTCCCAAAACTGTTGTATGGTTTTGGGTCTTTTCATAGAGCCATTGGTAAAACATGCCGCCATAGTCGTAATTAGGACCATGATAAGCTCGTCCCAGAATACGCATAGACATTACGGTTGTTTGAGCCAGCTTTTCAGGGGGAGCCGTAGCAGCCTTTAATAAAGCATTACCAATGGCTATGGTCATCACGGAATCATCGGTAGCATGACAAGGGGGTTTAAAAAGTTCAAATTCTTTAGACTTCAGATTGTCCCATTCAAAACGGGAGCCTACAACGTCGCCTACAATTGCACCTAACATAGTAATACGCCTCCTCATATCCAACACCTAATTCAATTAAAAAAACGATGAATATTCAGGTTAAAAAACCAAAAAATATCGTTAGGCTTATATTATACCACATGCTTTTTACGATAAATATAGAGGCTAAGTTCAATGAATTTTATCAAGATACTTGAAATGTGATTATAAAATGAAGTCGTTAAAAGTTAAAAGAGGGAAACTTTCAATGTGTGTGGAACTCTTTACTTATAGAGTAAGTCTCCAATTTATGAAATGAGGATTTTTTGCAAAAGGTTTAGGGGAATAGTAAATAGGTTTAGGAGAATAGTAAATAGGTTTAGGGGTACAGTCAATCGGGGAGGATGGTATGGATTATTGGGGTCTAATACGGCGAATTATTATCGGAGTTTTAATCATGGCGTCAGCGTCGATAATGGTTTCCACAAACAGTGTGGATAAAGTATTTGAACAGGCCACCAGATGGTTGGTTACTGGGAGCAGGGTAAAAAAGCATTAGGTTTAGAGTCCGATACTAAAGAGACAACTACATCAGCGGCCAAGGGCGAAATTGCAACCGAAGCCAAGGATACGTCAAAAGATGTGCTGGAGCTTAAGGAGCTCGAAAGTGCGTTGACCACGTTTGTAAATTATCATTTGTTTCTTACGGAGCATAAGTATGCCCGTGCGTATCAATTGCTTTCCGATAATTACCAACAGAATGTGGCCGGTAATTATGAGACCTGGGTTAACAGCTTTAGCGCAACCAAAGGAGTTGTCGTATCTTCAATGGATTTAGTTTCACAAACCGAGGATACGATTATCATTAAATATACATTACATAAGTTGGTCGATGAAGGTAACGATACGGTGCGTAGGGAATTTGCCGGTGAAGCGACGCTGCGCAAAGATGGACCGGTTTGGTTAATCGATGAAATTAAAGAGAAATCGTTGTAAGAAGGAGGAGGTTAGCATGTATCAACGCAATGATAAGGGACAGATTATTGGGGCTTGTGTACTGGGGGTATTTTTATTTTTTGGTAATATGTATATGTCCTATGCCAATACGATGAGCGTATTGGAGGAAGCGGCTGATTATGCCGATGAAAGTTATCAGGAACGAAATCAGCAAATACTGAATACGACAGCCAAAGAAGTGACCACGTTAACATCAAATGGTGTGACCACTACGGCAACTGAAACAGTAACTAAAACACAACCGGTAGTAAAACCTAAATCATCCGATCCAAAAACATTGGCCGCTGACAGTGCTATGAACACATTTAGAACATATCATCAGATGATTACTGATGGTGATATTTCTAAGGCCTATGATTTGTTATCTGAAAATTATAAGCGAGAAGGGGGCAATTCTTTTTATGATTGGTCCATGGGGTATATCAAAACCAAGGAAAGTATAGTGGATTCTATGCGCGTTATTTCCCAAACAGATGACACGATTGTGATTCAGTATACGTTGCATGCGGAAGACTATACAGGTAACAAGGGCGACACGGTGGCGAGCAAATTTGCCGGCGAAGTGACGATGCGTAAACAAGGGTCGGGCTGGCTTATTGATGATATGTCGGCCCGTAAGATTTAGAAGTGAGGCGAATTAATGAAAGGCAGAAAAGGTCTTAAACGGCTTGGATTTTTAATGGCTTTGCTTATGGCTTTAGTGGTTATGGCAGGGTGCGGCTCTGATACAAAGCCCCAGGCTAAGGAAGAAATTTGGCAAAAGACGGATTTGACGGCCGAGCAAAAAGTAGACTCATTACTTGAGTCCATGAGTGATGAAGAAAAAGTCGGCCAGCTGATTTTATTCGGCATGCAAGGGACTCAGGTAAACGACGATGTGCGCTATATGCTGAGCGAATACAAAATAGGCGGCATTATTTTGTTTGACCGCAACATGGAATCCAAAGAACAGGTTGCAGCGTTGATTCAAGATTTACAGAAAGCGGCTCGCCAAAGTGAAAAAGCACCGCTCTTTGTAGCTATAGATCAGGAAGGCGGCTGGGTGGCGCGCCTGAGCAGTGAGCTTGTAAAAGTACCGGCCGCTGAACAGCTGGGGCAAGGTACACCGGCGGAAGCAGCAAAACTAGCATTAGAAAGTGGTAAAGAGTTAAAATCATTAGGTTTTAATGTGAACTTTGCACCGGTTGCCGATTTGGGCCTTGCCGATGAACGTTCTTACGGCACCACCGCGGCTGAAGTCATTCCATTTGTTAAGGCGGTGGGCAATGCTTACCATGAAGCGGGGCTTATTTATTCGTTAAAGCATTTTCCGGGTATCGGTCGTACCGTGACGGACTTACATAAAGAGGGCAATACGATTGACGCATCGGCCGATGAATTATGGGCCACCGATTTAAAGCCCTTTGAGACGATCATACAATCGGTGAATAACGACGACTATATGGTCATGGTTTCCCATGCGGTTTACAGCAATCTCGATGATACCATGCCGGCCAGCTTGTCTAAGGTTATTATGCAAGATTTTTTACGTCAAAAGCTGGGATATAAAGGTGTCATCATTACGGATGATATGGAAATGGGCGCCGTTGCCAATCATTACAGTTTTGGCGATATGAGTGTTAAGGCTGTTAACGCCGGTGTGGATATTGTGCTTATCGGTCAAGAGTACAATCACGCCATCGAGGGTTATAATGCGATTTTAAAGGCCGTGCGCAGCGGTGACATCTCCAAAGACCGCTTAAATGATGCGGTGCGTCACATATTAATGTTGAAAATCAGCCATAATTTGGCATGGTAATAGTTATTAATTCGTAAGGAATAGATGGAAAACGGGGAATAGGTAAAGGAGTGGAATTATGTACTGTACAAAATGCGGAGCTAAACTTGGGGAAGGCAGTCGTTTTTGTTCGAAATGCGGCACGGCCGTCGGTGAAATAGCCATGCCGGACGTGAGTGAACCGGCGCAGCCGAAAAAGGAACAGCAAGGAGAACAATTCAAGAAGGATAGTCAATTCAGCCAGCCGGTTTATGTAGAGGAGCCGGTGGCAGATGATTCGTCAGATGCAATCAGCCAAAAGAAGTCGGTGTTAATAATCAAGTGCCGGCGGCAAAGCCACAGTCCTCTAATACGCACTATGCCAATTGGGAGAATGGTGAAGGTTATCCGCCTAACTGGGTGGGTTCCCTATCTTTAATCGATAATTATATTATGTGTCTTAAGGATAAATATGCTGATTTCAAGGGGCGGGCTACGCGCGGTGAATTTTGGCGCTTTGTGTTGGCCCAATGGGTAGTAGGCTCGCTGTTAACGCTTATTTTTAGTGTTATTTCGGAGTTTGGCAGTATTATAAGCAGTGTAATCGGCCTGGCTTTTATCATACCTTCCATAGCCGTACAGGTACGGCGGCTCCATGATATCGGTCGTACGGGCTGGTGGTATTTAATCGTATTTGTACCATTTGGTGTTATCGTTCTGTTAATTTTCAGCATACAGCAGAGTCAACCGGAAACGAATCAATATGGGCCGTTACCGGATTATTCCAACTATGAGAAATCAGAGTTTTCGAGCCGTTATTTTGGTAAAATATAAAACTCTTAAAAAAATCTCTTGACAAAGTATATATGTATGTGCGAAAATAGCAACAATCAAATGAGATATGTGATGAACAGGTATAAAGAACTATTTAGTTGCTTACAGAGAGTTGCCGGTCGGTGCGAGGCAATAGAACGGATAGTATCGAAACTCGCCTCGGAGCATTGCGGCTGAACTGAAGTAAGCCGTGACGGTAGTTCCGTTATAACTGCAAGAGAACCAACTAGGGTGGTACCGTGTTATAGTTTATGATGCCCCTGGAACACATTATGTGATTCCGGGGGCTTTTTTGTTAGATGAAAAAATAAATGAAAATTTTACTTCAAGTCTAAATTTTAAATTTTCAGGTCTCAAGTCTTACTTCATCCGGCAAAAATCATAGCTGTTAATAGGCTGCTATTAATGTATATAACGCCCCTGGACGTACAGTTTTACTGTGCATCCGGGGGCGTTTTTATATTATCCGAGTCAAGATTTTTTAAGAAGAATAGTTTAAAAATAATGGCGTGACGGTTCTTTTGAGAAAAAAGAGAGAGAATGCATTGTGGGTGAGAGCATGATGCACTGGGGACTCATTTGAGCGAGAAGAGAGGAACCGGTCCCGTGGGTGAGAGCGCGGGGCTGAGCCGGTTCGCTTAAGAAATGATGAGTCTTAGTATGGCGGGTGAGAGCGCTGTACTGATGAAATTTTGGGTAAACAAAGAGTGGCGCTAAACATATAGGGCGCTTAGTTGAGAAATAAGAGAGCGAAAAGAGAGGGAATGTATATGACACAGGGGCAAGCAACTGATCAAGTCAACGAAGTAACAAATCAAGCAGTTAACCAGACAGCCAATAATGTAGTAAATCAGGATCGAGTTTATTTTTTCGATACAACCTTGCGTGACGGTGAACAGAGCCCGGGCGTATCATTACAGACGCCGGAGAAGATTGAAATTGCGCAGAACTTGGTACGCTTAGGCATTGATGTGATTGAAGCGGGCTTTCCGGCTGCATCGCCGGGGGACTTTGAAGCGGTTAAAAAAATTGCCGATGAAGTAAAAGGCGCCACTATTTGCGGCTTGGCCAGAGCCAATAAGGCAGACATTGAGCGCACCGCGGAAGCTTTGAAAGGCGCTGAGCATAGCCGTTTGCATGTGTTTATTGCCACCAGCGATATTCACTTAGAATATAAATTGAAAAAACGCGCGATGAAGTCATTGAAATCGTAAAAGACTGCTTAGCTTTTGCAGCCGGCAAATTTGATGAAATCGAGTTTTCCGCCGAAGATGCATCGCGTACCGACTTGGATTATTTATGTGAAGTCTTTGGTGTTGCCATCGAAGGGGGCGCTACCATCCTGAACGTGCCGGATACGGTGGCTATATGACGCCGGATGAGTTTGCTTATAAAATCCGTTACATCAAGGAGCATGTAAAGGACATCGACAAAGCCATCATCAGTGTTCATTGCCATGATGATTTGGGCATGGCCAACGCCAATACCTTGGCTGCCATTCAAGCGGGAGCCCGTCAGGTGGAAGGCACCATTAACGGTCTTGGCGAACGAGCCGGTAATGTGGGCATTGAAGAAGTTGTAATGGCTTTAAAAACTCGCGCCGATATTTACGGCGTAACCACCGCCATCGATACGAAACAGTTCACTCGTGTCAGCAAATTGGTCAGCAAATTGACGGGTATGGTGGTACCGCCGAATAAGGCGATTGTAGGGCGTAACGCTTTTGCCCATGAATCGGGTATTCATCAGCACGGTATGTTGAATAATCCGACCACCTATGAAATTATGACACCGGAAAGTGTGGGGGCAGAAAAAACGAGCATCGTCCTTGGCAAACATTCCGGCCGTCATGCCTTTGAAAGCCATTTGGAGGGCATGGGCTTTAAGTTTGATACGGCCAAAGTGAACGACTTATTCGCTAAATTCAAAGCCTTGGCGGATCGTAAAAAAAGAGATTTTTGACGAAGACATTTTGGCTTTAGTTATCGACAATATCGACCATGTAAAAGCAGTGGAACTTGTCCATCATCATTATAAATCTAACGAACGAGGCTATGCTTACGCCGATGTACGTTTGAAAACACCGCAAGGTATTCGCGAAGATGCGGCGGTCGGTGACGGTTCGGTAGATGCGTCGTTAAAAGCGGCACAGCGTGTTATCGGTTTGCCGATTGAACTCAAGGATTATCAGGTACGAGCCGTAACGGAAGGGCAGGATGCGCTTGGTGAAGTGCAGGTAACGATTGAATATAAAGGCCGCCGATATAACGGACGCGGCGTGAGCACCGATGTAATTTCATCCAGTGTGTTGGCCTATATTAATGCTGTAAACTATGTGTATTTGGCAGAAGAAATTGAGCAGGAAATAGCACAGGACATAGAATAAACATTACGCTACGAAGTTTGAGAGAGCTTCATGGTGTATTACAGCTGATAGAGCGTAAGTCTGAGGCACAAGAGAATGTAGTTTAAGACATAAGAGAATGTATTTTAAGACATAAGAGAAAATAGTTTGAGAGCTTAAGAGAGTTGAGGAGGATTTCGTTATGGGGATGACGATGACAGAGAAGAACATGGCGCGCCACGCCGGCGTAGACGTGGTGAAAGCAGGCGATATTATTGAGTGCAAGGTAGATGCGGTATTGATGAATGACATTACCTTTCCGCCGGCACTGAAAGAATTCAGAAAAATAGGTAAACCTGTGTTTGACCGTGACCGTATTTATTTGGTGCCCGACCATTTCACGCCGAATAAGGACATAAAATCGGCGGAGCAAGCCAAAGTAATGCGTGATTTTGTAAAAGCCGAAAAGATTACTCATTATTTTGAAGTGGGCCGCATGGGTATCGAACATGTATTATTGCCGGAACAGGGCTTGGTAGCACCAGGAGATATGATTATCGGGGCGGATTCACATACCTGCACTTATGGAGCGCTTGGCGCTTTTGCCACCGGCGTAGGCTCTACTGATGCGGGCGTAGCTATGGCCATGGGACAGACTTGGTTCAAAGTGCCGGAAGCCATTAAGGTAGAACTTATGGGTAAGCCGAATCGCTGGGTAACCGGCAAGGATATCGTGCTTGAACTTATCGGTCGCATTGGTGTAGATGGAGCACGTTATAAGGCTATTGAATTCACCGGTGACGGCGTAGCCCATTTGGCTATGGCCGATCGCTTAACTATCTGTAATATGGCTATTGAAGCGGGCGGTAAATGTGGTGTATTCCCGTACGATGAAAGAACTGAAGCGTATGTAACCGGCCGGGTAAAACGTGATTTTACACCGGTTGCTGCGGACGAAGATGCCGTTTACAGCGAAACCGTGATTATTGATTTAGCAGCGTTAAAGCCGGTAGTAGCCTTCCCGCATTTACCATCGAATACGCATTATGTAGATGAAATTGCAAAGGACATCGCGATTGACCAGGTAATCATCGGGTCCTGTACGAACGGCCGTTATGAAGACTTAGCGGCGGCAGCAGCTATTTTTAAAGATCGTAAAGTAGCTGACTTCGTTCGTTGCATCGTTATTCCGGGTAGTCAGGCTGTGTATGATGAGGCCATTAAAACAGGTTTGGTAGATATTTTTGTAGATGCCGGTTGTGCGGTGAGCACGCCGACTTGCGGACCTTGCTTAGGCGGCTATATGGGCATTATGGCGGCCGGTGAACGCACTGTGTCGACGACGAATCGTAATTTCAGAGGCCGTATGGGTCATGTAGATAGTGAAGTATATTTGGTAAGCCCTTATGTGGCGGCGGCCAGTGCCGTTTTGGGACGCATTGCCGGTCCGGAGGAGGTATAATATGGATTTTCAAGGAAAAATTTGGCGCTACGGCGACAATGTAGATACAGATGTAATTATTCCGGCCCGCTATTTGGCCATTGCCGATATGCAGGAGCTCGCCACCCACGCCATGGAAGATATTGATACTACTTTTGCACCGAATGTGAAGCCCGGTGATATTATGGTGGCCGGTAAAAATTTCGGTTGCGGCTCCTCCCGTGAGCATGCACCGGCGGTTATTAAGGCAAATGGTGTGCCTTGTATCATTGCTCACAGTTTTGCCCGCATCTTCTTTCGCAATGCGATTAACATCGGTTTGCCGGTGATTGAAATCGGTGATGCTGTTGAAAAAATCAAAGCCGACCATGAAGTGGGCGTAGATATGAGTACCGGCGAAGTGCATAATTTGACGACCGGCGAAGTGTATCAAGGGACTGCTTTGCCACCATTTGTACAGCTATCGCCAAGGCCGGCGGGTTGGTGAATTTTGCCAAACAACGCAGTGAGGCTTAATCGCTGCACCGGGGCATGAAGTATCTGTTAATATAGTTAGCAGGTAATGCGTATAAGAACTTCACTATCTTTTTGCATTTTGGGTATTGAGATTTTGAGAAAAATAGAGGGAATATAAATGAGTCAAACAAAAACGGTTGTCGCTATTAATGGCGACGGAATCGGCCGTGAAATTGTGGCGGCGGCACGCCGTATAGTTGATGCGGCTGTGACAAAAGATAATATAACGATAGAATGGGTTGAAAAAAAGGCCGGCGGTGAAGCATCGATGCCTATGGCGAGCCATTGCCGGCGGAGACGATTAAAGCTTGTGAAACGGCGGATGCTGTTTTGCTAGGGGCGGTTGGTGGCCCGCAGTGGATGATGTTGCCCCATCTATTCGCCCCGAAAAAGCAATTCTCGGTCTTCGTAAAGCTTTAGGTCTTTTTTGTAATTTACGACCGGTTCGCATTTTTAAAGCCTTACAAGATTATTCACCGTTAAAGCCGGAACTGGTACAAAATGTAGATTTTGTCATTGTCCGTGAATTGACCGGGGGTATTTATTTCGGAGAACGTGAAGAAGCGGAAGGGGAAGGTCCCAATGAATTGGCATGGGATAAGGAAACGTATCATCGCTATGAAGTTGAGCGCATCATGGATGTGGCCATTGAAACGGCGGCTAAACGTCGCGGTAAGATTACCAGTGTGGATAAAGCCAATGTGTTGGCCTCCTCCCGCTTATGGCGTAAGATTGCCCAAGAGAAAGCGGCGGCTAATCCGGAAATTGATATGGACTATTTGTATGTAGATAATACGGCTATGCAGCTTGTAGTCAATCCCGGCCAGTTTGATGTTATCGTTACGACCAATTTATTCGGCGATATTTTAAGTGACGAAGGCGCCGTTGTGTCCGGCTCACTGGGTCTCTTGCCATCCGCTTCCATCGGTACGGGTACTGCGTTATATGAACCAATCCACGGTTCCGCACCGGATATTGCAGGCCGAGGCATTGCCAATCCTTTGGGCACCATTTTGTCGGCCGCCATGATGTGTCGTTATTCGTTGAACGCACCTAAGGCGCTGATGCTATTGAAGCAGCCGTTGAAAAAGCCTTGGAAGCGGGTTATCGTACGGGCGATATTTATAAGGACGGCATGCAACGGTCGATACAAATGGCATGACAGCAGCGGTTTTACAATATATTTAACTAACTTAGCTCAGCCTATTTAATGTCAATTACCTATATTTTCAAACCTTAACTTTAGATAGGGTAAAATATAATGTAGGGAAAGTGCTGCTGATTTGTCCTATAATTTGCTAACTTAAAAGGCGATAAATTCAGAAATAAACTGAACTTATCGCCTTTTTGAATTTTGAAACCACATATTTTCTTATATGTGCCTATATGTGTTTATGTGTGTTTAAATATGTTTATATATGCCTGTATGTATTTATGCGTGTTTATAGTTGCGGGATTTACTTTAATATAATTTATCCAGCACAGAATCGTCAATCTTAAAGGTATGTTCTTCGGCCGGGAATTCACGACTTTTTACATCCGCAATATAGTCTTTTACCGCGTTGACCGTGATGTCATGGAGATTGGCGTATTTTTTGACAAATTTCGGTGAAAAGCCGGTGCTTACGCCCAGTAAATCGTTGCAAACCAGTACTTGCCCGTCGCAACCGTTGCCCGCACCGATGCCGATGGTTACCATCGTTTTGAGGGATTGCGTTACTTTGGTAGCTAAGGCAGCAGGTACACATTCTAAGACACAGGCGAAAGCGCCTGCTTCTTCCAAGCTTTGGCATCATCAATGAGTTGCTGCGCCGCTTCCATGTCTTTGCCCTGTACTTTAAAGCCGCCGAGTTGATTTACCGACTGCGGTGTTAAACCGATATGGGCTACTACCGGAATGCCGGCGGTGGTAAGTTTCTTAATCAAAGGGGCCACTTCTTGACCGCCTTCAAGTTTTACGGCGGTACAGCCGGTTTCTTTTAAGAAACGGCCCGCATTATGCATGGCTTCCGCCATGTCTGCCTGATAGCTCATGAACGGCATGTCGCTACCACGAGAGCCGTTGAATTGCCGCGCATTACCGCTTTGGTATGATGTATCATTTCATCCATCGTAACAGGAAGAGTGGATTCGTAACCGAGCATTACATTACCGACGGAGTCACCTACGAGAATCATGTCGATGCCCGCTTCATTTACATTGCGCGCCATGGCTACGTCATAGGCCGTAATCATGGTAATCGGTTCGCCCTGTTCCTTCATTTGTTTGATGGTTGTAATAGTTTTTGGTTTGTTACTCATGTGAAGTCTCCTCCTTAGTAGTAGCTTCATAGTGAACGGAATTAAATAGATCGAATAGTTCTTCCGCCATAAGCGGCGTAATTGTCTGATTCATTAGGCCAACTGCGTTGTGGCCATGCCCAATTGTATGTAAACCGGAATCATGTTTTTTGGTAAAACCCCTAAATGGCTCTGTACCGTGTTTATATCGCCCCGCGCGATGGGGCCGGTAAGAGCGGAACCGGGATTTTCAGCCTTTTCAAGATTGGCGGCGACGCCTTGGAATAATGGCAAAAGTGCTTGCCAAGCGGCCTTCGAAGGCTTGGTTGAGTCCATAATGACTGAGCCGGAGCCTGAAACGTTGGCCGAGCCTTTGGCTGAGTCTTTGGTTGAGTCTGAAATCTTAGTTGGCACTAACCAACGGCTCATAAGCTCTTGCGCCATGGCCTGTAAGGTGACCGTATAGTTGGCACAGATACAGGCGGCTGCGTGATAGAGCGGTCTGTCTGCGGCGGGAACGTGAAAACTTCGTCCTTCTAAAATCGTTGCCAGTTCATGGGCGGCTTGTTGTGCCTTTTCATCACCGTCAATGGCCATGTAAATGCCTTTTAAAACGGTGTTTTCACCGGCAAAACTTTGCAGAGGATGAAGACTGCCTACGAAAGCGCCAATGTCTTGCAAAGGCTTAAGGGGTGACAGGTCTAAACTGCCGCTGCAGTGTAAGTAAACGGTACTCCCTATAGCCGGCTCTTGTTGAGCCTCGGCAGCGAGGCTTTTGGCGACGATGGCTATTTGCCTGTCCGGTACGGTGAGTAATACCAAATCCGCCTTGGCGGCGAGTTCAGCGTGAGTCATACAAGGTACCTTGTACTTGGTGGCTAATTGGGTGGTTTTTTCAGAAGAAGAACCTACGATGCCCACCAAACGAGTGCTCAAATGACGAGCTAAGGTAGAACCGACTTTGCCCCCGCCGATAATACCGATTTTCATGAAACTCCTTTCTGCTTTTGACGTGCCGCAAGTTTTCATAAAAAAAGGCGCACTTCGACCACGAAATGCGCATAAAATTCCTATGTTGCGTCTCGTCCCGGTCTAAAAGATCCAAGCGATAAAACTAGAATAAATTATGAAGTTATAAATCCTGTTGAAAGCGATGTGGTTCTTGATAGATACCACTCTATTTCACTGTTATTATAGCATAGCGAACTGTTTATTGAAATGACGTGTTAAACGCTAACTTATATATTTATTGGAGAACGAAGATTATGAATAAAGCTACAGCAGCAACCATGAATAAAGATTCTGAGAGCCAGCAAAAAGATTTGTCATAATTTGTGAAAATCGTATTGACTTCTTAAATCGCTTGTGTGTATAATTGGATAAAACATATAGTTATCATCTGTGAACAGGAAGAGTAGCTATACAAGTTCGGCTACAGCGAGTCGGGAATGGTGGAAGCCCGGTGCAAGAAAGTATAGTGAATGGACCTGGGAGATGTGGCCCGAACCAGTAGGTAGGCGTCACCGGTCATCTCCGACCGTTACCAAAGGAGCGCGTATCGCCTGTATTGGGTAGCCGTACGTAGTGAGCCGGGTCTTTTGACCAATCGGGGTGGCACCGCGGATTAACCTTCGTCCCTATGTATTTTGGGATTGGAAGGTTTTTTTTATACCCATTTTTAGGAGGAGAACAGTATGGAGCGAGTTCAAGATGTTTCAAAATTAGTATATACACATGTGCAAGGCGGGCAGTTCCGCTGGGTCACAGTCAGTACCTTAATGCTTGCGTTAGGTACGATTTTACACTTAGTCAGCCCTAGCGTGGCGGGCATTACGCCGAACTGGATGATTGCTACCTACTGCGTAGCCATTCATTTGACCAGACCAAATTATCGTCAGTCCTTAGGGATTGGTCTTGTGGCAGCCCTAATTAACCTGATGACTTCTAAATCGGCGTTTCCGTATGCGAACTTATTGAGTGAACCGGCCGGGGCACTCACCGCCGCCTTCGTGGTTCACATGTTCAGCCGTTTGAAATTCGGTCGCATGATTGTACCGCCGGTTGTATCCGGATTCTTAAGTACCGTTGTATCGGGCGGGATTTTCGTTACCGTTTTGTATGTAGTTTTAGCGTTACCGACTGAAGTGTACACGAAAGCTATGTGGCCGTTAGTTCTTTTGGTAGCTGCTATTAACGCCGTTATTACACCGCTTTTATATTTGCCGGCACAACGCTTATTCGCGCGCCGCGGTTATTTACCGAAAGCGGATGAAGTTATTTCCAGCGACCATAGTATGTATGAATTGACACCGGCTACGGATGCTAAAATCTCTATTGAACATTTCTCTTATTATTACGGCCAGCAAACCAAGCCGGCTTTGAAAGATATTAATTTAGTTGTAAACGATGGGGACTTCCTCGTTATTACCGGTCCTGCCGGTTGCGGTAAATCCACTTTATGTATGGCCATGATTGGTGCGGTGCCTAAATTCTACGGCGGTCGTATGGAAGGCATGGTATTCGTAAACGGTAAAGCCACGACGCAGGCGGAAATTTCCGAATTGGCTACGGAAATCGGTGTCGTACTGGCCGATTATGACACGCAGCTCGTAACCATGACGGTAGCCGAAGAAGTGGCCTTCGCCATGGAAAACCGCGGTTATACACCGGAACAGATTAAAGAACGAAGTGCCGCAGTTTTCAAACAGGTTGGTCTTGAAGGCATGGAAAACCGTAAGATTCCAAGTCTTTCCGGCGGTCAGCGTCAACGTTTGGCTATTGCTCCGTGCTTGCCACGAATCCATCCATCCTCGTGTTGGATGAGCCGACCAGTTCCCTCGATCCGGAAGGGACTGCTGAATTGTATCGCTTAGTGGGTGCCCTTAATAAGGAATACGGCATTACCGTAGTCGTTATCGACCACGACCTTCATGCAGTGCTGCCATATGCCAATCGCATGGCCCTCATGGTAGACGGCGAACTTCGCACCGACGATGTGCCGGAAGTAACCTTGCGTTACATGTATGACCACAAAATTTATGTGGACGCATTGCCATCCATCTTCACAACCTATATGCGTCTAGAAGAAGCAGGTTTTGCTTTTGAAAAACCATGGCTCAGCGTGGCAGCTGCTAAAGAAGGTTTAAAAGCCTAGCCAATCAAAGCAGTTGTGAGAGCGGGTAAAGAGTATAAGAGAAAAGCAACATAAAATAGATAGCACTACCGAGTCATTAAAGTTACAGCGGTAGATAAAGAATTAGCTAACGGATTAAAAACAGGAGGTTCGTATGCTGGAGGTTAAAGGCTTGCGTTTCGGCTATGTGCTGGGCCAAGATATTATAGATAATGTAGATTTTTCCATCGGCGAAGGTGAATTCATCGCCATCGGCGGTCGCAACGGTTGCGGTAAAACGACGGTAACCCGTTTATTAATGGGTCTTGAAAAACCGCGCAGCGGCAAGATTTATTATAATGACACAGATATTACGGCGTTACCGCCATCGGAACGAGGCCGTTTCATCGGCTACGTGTTCCAACAGCCGGATCGCCAAATGTTCCGCCCAACGGTGGCTGAAGAAGTGCCTCGGACCGGAACAATTAGGTTACACCAAAGCGGAAGTGGCGGATATTACGTCCAAAGCTTTGGCCGATACGGGCATCAGTCATTTGCGCGATGCGTATCCACCGACTTTACGTCGTGGTGAAAAACAGCGTGTAGCCATTGCTTCGGCCTTGGCTATGAAGTCCAAGATTTTAATTCTTGATGAACCGACCAGTGGTCAAGACGGTAAGGAAACACGCGAACTCTTGGAATTGTTGGAAACCTTGCGTGCTACGGGACTTACGATTATCCTTGTTACTCATGACATGGAAATCATGGCAAGCCACTGTACCCGCGCTATTATCGTAGGCTACGGCACGAAAGCTTTTGACGGGAAGCCGGAAGAATTATTTACGAGCCGTGATGATTTATTTGACTTAGGTCTTACCAAACCGCCGTGTGTAGAATTGGCAGAAACGGTACCGGGCTTGGTTATTGCAAATCAATGGCAGAATTTGAAGCAAAAATGTTGGCTTAAAGGCTCGCAGTTAGGAGGAACCATGCAACGATTAGTACCATTTACCAAAATATTAATGACCATCGCCTTTTCCGCATGGGCTGTCCTTTTGACAACCACCTATGAATTAAGCCTTTTATTGGCTTTGGAACTTTTAATTCTACTAGTAACGGGTCTTTTGATTCGCCAATATAAAGCCGTTTTAACTTTAGCCGCCTTCGCCGTGTTCTTGGCAGTGGTACAGTTCCTTGGCGGTGGTACCTTGGAATCGGCTTACGTAACCGGTCTTCGTATGCTCTGCATGACTATGGTATTCATCATGCTTTTGGCAACGACGAAATTACAGGATTTGACGGCAGCTTTGGTTACGCAGTGTAAAATTCCTTACGAATATGCGTTTATGTTCACCGCAGCCTTCGTTTCGTACCGGATTTCATTGCGGAAAGCCATGCCGTTCAGGAAGCTCAGGCTTGTCGAGGTCTTGCTTTGGAAGGTAATTTCTTCAAACGCTTTACTTCTTACGGTTCTGTCATTCAACCATTGTTGTTAAAATCCTTAGGCCGTTCGGAAACAATGGCGCTGTCTTTGGAACTTCGCGGTTTCGGTAATAAAGATCACAGCTTTGTAGCCACTGTTGGCATGAAAGGTTTGGATTATGTAGTGACAGCCGTGCTTGTCTTGGTTACGATTGCTATTATTATGTATGTGCGAGGCGCTATATGAGTAATAATCAACCGTTTCATAACGGTATGCCGCTAAATAACGATCGTGACGCTATGTCGCAAAATAACGTGCGTAATACTATGCCGCAAAATAACGAGCCTGCCGCTGCGGTACAAGCTCGCCAACACCGTTATCCCGTAGCCGGCAATAATCAATATGAAGGGCAATTGGTGGATGGTCATATACACACCGAACTTTGCCCTCATGGCAGTGGCGATAAGGTGGCCTTGATTATTGAAAAAGCCATCGAATTAGGTTTTTATAAACTTTGTATTACTGAACATGCACCACTACCGGTCGGTTTCAGTAAACGCTATAAAGGTGATGAAGAGGGGCTTACTACAGCTTCGTTGCGGATGGACCAAGTGGAGCCGTATTTGGCGTTAGGCAATGAACTGCAACGCGAATACGGGCAGCATATTAATTTGTCTGTCGGTTTTGAAGTGGATTTTTTACCGGGCTTTGAAGCAGCTACGCAAGAATTTTTAAACATGGTAGGTCCTTATACGGGTGAAAACTTATTGTCGGTTCACTTCATGCAGGGCGCGAACGACGGTTTTTGGTGTCTTGACTACAGTGAGGCGGAATTTGAAAAAGCCTTTGGCAGTTATTTGCAAAAACAGGATGTTTTGTTCCGTCGCTATTTTGAATTGGTATTGCAGGCGGTACAGACTGATTTCGGACCACATACGCCGGTGCGTATCGGCCATATTGATGTGATTAAAAAATACCAAAAGTATTTCAATTTTACATCGTCCTATGATCAGCAAACGCAGCAGGTCATTATGAACATTTTACGCACCTTAAAAGTGCAAAATCGGACCCTTGATTATAATGTGAGCGGTGTGTTCAAAGAAAATTGCGGTGAAATGTATCCAAGTCCTTTCATTCAAGGAATGGCCTATGTTTTGGGTGTACCGTTCATGATGGGATCCGACTCACATAGCTTATCGGCTTTTGTAAAAGCTGGAGTGAGTAAGGGTAATATTATAGAGAAATTGATTTGAGAGAACAACATATCAGGAGCCTTTAGTCATATAAAATCATATGGTTAAAGCTCCTTTTTAGTTATTTGCCATTTGAAACAGTATCTTATTACTTAAATACATGCATGCTATACCTAAATGAAAGTTGACTATCCGCGCTTGAAAGTGTATTATAACTTTAATCCTTTAGTTAGATGAAGAATAAAAGTAAAGAATAAGTAAAAGAGATGTAATAGAACGTACCGATAGGGTTCAAAGAGGAAGAGAGTAGGGAGAACATATGAGACAGAAACGATTGCCGCCGGGATTTCGCGATGAGTTTGGTGAAGAAGCACAGAAAAAAGCAGCTCTTAGTCATAGTCTGGCTAAGTGCTTTTTTGAACGGGTTATACGAAGATTAATACACCTCTCATTGAATACAAGAATATATTTGATGACTATGATTTGGCTGTTCAGCAGCGTATGTATGAAGTGGTGGACAGCTCCCAGGAACGCTTGGTAATTCGCCCCGATCTGACGCTGCCTATTGCACGCTTTTTAGCGAATATTCAAGTTAATTTGCCTAAAAAATTTTACTACACCGGCGATGTGTTTGCTATGAATCAGGCTCACCGCGGTTGGGCAAATCAAGTGACACAGGCCGGCATTGAGCTGGTCGGTTATGCTTCGGAAAAAGCCGAACTGGAGTGTTTGCTTATCATTAATCAAGTTAACCGATTATGGCTCAACAATCAGCTATATGTGGAACTCAGTGATGCGCGGTTTGCCGAAACCGTAGTCGACGCATTGGGGCTTACGGCGGCGGAACGAACCGAATTGTTTGAAGCGTTATTTAATAAAAACTTGCCGGTGTACGAGCGTTTAATTGAAGCGTATACGGAAAATACATTGTATTCCTTGCTCAAAATTTGGCCGCGCCTTTTCGGCTCTATTGAGGAAGTGCAGCAAGAGCTGGATGCCATTATTTTACCGATGAGCGCACAGCGTTTGGTGAACGGGGTTATGCAAATGGCGCAGGCGGTACAAAAATTATCCAGTCAAAAGGTGCGCATAGACTTCAGCAGTCCCGCACCGCAACCTTATTATACGGGACTTACTTTCCGCGGCTATATTGACGGCGTGGCCAGTTATATTGTGAGCGGCGGACGGTATGATAAATTACTCGCTAATTTTCAAAAAGAACCTACTCCGGCCGTGGGTATGGGCTTTGATTTGGATGTATTGGCATCGGTAGCGGATATAACCTTGCCTCAGGCAAAACCATCCTATGTGTATATCGGTGAAGATGCTTGGGATGTGGTGGCTGATTATGTATTGGCTCATCCGACGTATAGTTTAGTGTTGGCCGATACATTAGCGGAGGCCCGTGAACAAGCTGCTGCGGACGGAGCCATACTCTATGTGGTCACAGAGGAAGGGGTGAAAGCCGATGCTTAGTATTGCATTGACAAAGGGACGAGTGGAAGATCAGGTTATTCCACTCTTTGAACGTTGCGGTATTGATTGTGAGCCGCTACGAAATAAAAAACGAAAACTGGTCATTACTTTAGGTGAGAATTTGCAAGTAATTTTAGTTAAAGGCGGCGACGTTCTTACCTATTTAAATAACGGTGTCGTTGATATCGGCATTGTAGGCAGCGATATTTTGGAAGAACAGCAGAATACAGGGTATGAGCTGTTGGATTTACAAACGGGGCGTTGTCAATTTATTCTGGCATCGCTGGCCGGTTATGATCTCAATGAGCCGCGGCGACATACCATCGGCACCAAGTATCCGAATATTACGAAACGCTATTTTGCCAGCCGTGGTAAAGACGTGGAAATTATCAAAATTGAGGGGTCCGTGGAGTTGGCGCCCCTTATCGGTTTAGCTGATGCCATTGTGGATATAACGGAAACAGGGACAACCTTGAGGGAAAATAATTTGCAGATTTTTGATAAATTGAGCCCCATCTCAACGCGCTTAGTAGCGAATCCTTTGGCGCTTAAGCAAAAACGGGGTGAAATTTTTGATTTGGTAGACCGCTTAAAAGAAGCTCGTAAGCTTGATATGGCGAAATAATTTGAGAAAAAATTAAAAAAAGAGAGGAGACCATCATGAAAATATATAGAGAGCCGTTACAAAAGATGCTGGAATTGGTAAATGATTACACGGCGGCCACAACGGATTTAGTGATTGAACAGCAGGTACGCGAAATTATTGATACCGTTATTGCCAAAGGTGATGCGGCTTTGCGTGATTATAGTGAAAAGTTTGACGGCGTACAGCTACGGAGTTAAAAGTGAGTGACGAAGCTTTGACCAAAGCTTATAATTCACTGGATCCGGCTTTAAAAGAGGCTTTGGAAGTGGCTAAACGTAATATTGAGGCTTTTCATAAACGACAAATCGACCAAAGCTTTATTGATTTGGATACACCGGGCATAGTCCGGGGCCAGAAAGTAACCCCGTTAAAACGGGTGGGCATTTATGTACCGGGCGGTACGGCCGCTATCCGTCGACTATTTTGATGTGTGCTTTGCCGGCTAAAATAGCGGGTGTTAAGGAAGTTATTATGGTGACACCGCCGCAAAAAGAAGGCATTGCGCCGATTGTACTAGGTGCCGCTAAATTAGCCGGTGTTGATGCAGTCTATCAGGTAGGCGGCGCTCAGGCTGTGGGAGCCCTTGCTTATGGTACGGAATCAATTCCGAAGGTTGATAAAATCGTAGGCCCCGGTAATATCTATGTGGCTACGGCGAAACGTCAAGTGTTCGGTCAAGTATCCATCGACATGATTGCAGGGCCTTCCGAAATAGGCATTTTGGCTGATGAAACAGCTAATCCGGTTCACTTGGCCGCTGATTTATTGTCTCAGGCGGAACATGATAAACGGGCGCGGGCTATTCTAATTACAGACAGCGAAGTATTGGCTCATGCCGTTTCGGATGAAGTGGCACGGCAATTGGAGGAACTGCCTCGTAAGGATATTGCCAAAGTGGCCATTGAAGAGCGTAGTTTTATTGCCATCATGGATTCGGTAGCCGACATGTTCACTTTAATGAATGAAGTGGCACCGGAACATTTGGAAATTCAGCTTAACAATGCGTCAGATTACTTGAGCTTAGTAGAAAATGCCGGCTCCGTATTCCTCGGCTCTTATACGGCTGAGCCGCTGGGTGATTATATGGGCGGCCCGAATCACGTATTGCCAACCAGCGGTACGGCTCGTTTTTCGTCACCCCTCGGCGTATATGATTTTGTAAAACGTACAGCTTTATGCAATTTTCTAAAGAACGCTTAGCTGAGCTGGCTCCGCATATTGCCACATTAGCACGCACTGAAGGTTTGGAAGGCCATGCGCGGTCCATTGAAATTCGTTTTGATAAAACAAAAGACAATGCGGTAGTAGCCGGTAAAGGTGAAGATACGGAGGCAGTTGCTTATGGACACTAAGGATGAAGCGAAGACAAATACTAAGCCGGCCACGGTGGCAATATCAGGTAAGACCCGGCAAGCAGCTGAGCAAGCGGCCGCTACATGGCGAGTGGCTACGGTAATCCGCAAAACCGCGGAAACGAATATTGAAGTAACGCTTAATTTAGATGAAGAATCAGGCGTTGCCGTGGCGACGGGCATCGGCTTTTTTGATCATATGTTGAATTTGTTTGCTAAACATGGTCGCTTCGGTTTAACGGTTAAGGCTGATGGCGATACCTATATTGATGCTCATCATACGGTTGAAGATGTGGCCCTCGCTTGGGCCAAGCTTTGACAAAGGCCTTGGGCGATAAAAAACAAATTGAGCGCTACGGCGATGCGTGGGTGCCTATGGATGAGGCACTGACTCAGGTCGTTATTGATTTGAGCGGCCGGCCCTATTTAGTGTTCAAGGCGGAACTCTCAACTCCTTTGTTGGGAACTTTTGAGACAGAATTGGTGGAAGATTTTTTCCAAGCCATCGCTATGAACGGTCTTATGAATCTTCATGTGCGCAATGAATATGGACGCAATACACATCACATTATTGAAAGCATGTTTAAGGCCTTGGGGCGGGCACTGCGCCGTGCTGTAACTGTAAATGAGGCTATTGTAGGCGTTAACTCTACCAAGGGCAGTTTGACAGTATAAAATATTTTGAAAAGAGAAGGTAGCGTATGATTGCAATTATAGATTATGATGCGGGCAATACCTTTAATGTGCAAAAAGCCTTTGCTCACTTGGGCATACCGACGGTCTTAACGGCCGATAAGACGACGATTTTACAGGCCGCCGGCGTCGTTGTGCCCGGCGTGGGCGCTTTTCGGCAAGCCATGGATACTTTAACACGACGTGATTTGGTACCCGTCTTAGAGACGGTGGTAGCTCGAAATATTCCCGTATTGGGCATATGCTTGGGAATGCAACTTTTGTTTGATAGTTCCAATGAATACGGCCAAACACAGGGCTTCGGTTTTATTCCGGGTACGGTAGATGAAATTCCTCAAGATTTGGGTCTCATGGTGCCGCACACCGGCTGGAATTGCAATTCACTGGTGAATAAAACAAGTCCTTTTAGCTGTATTGATGGCGAATACACATACTTTGTTCATTCCTATTATGTGAAATGTGAAACGCGCTATATTACGGCGGTGGCTGATTACGGCATGGAAATACCGGCCGTGGTGGCGCATGGTAATGTGTATGGTATGCAGTTCCATCCGGAAAAAAGCGCCGCTATCGGGCTAAGATTATTGCAACGATTTAATGAGCTATGTGAAGCTCATACGGCAGGTTATGAGGCTTAAAGAATGGTATTTATTGCGATGTTTATCAACAGATTAGTCGTATTGTGAGAATTTAAAAACTCTATTATTAGTGAAAAGTGATAATTGTAATAGTTGCTAAAAGATAATGTTTGTTGTATATGATGGCCTGTATTGCACATTTTTTTATAATAAAAAATTGATACACAACATAGAAATCTTCGATGTAAATCATAGACAGATGTAATCTAGAAGTGTATATTATATAATATTAAATATATAAGAGCAGTACTTAAAGGAGGGGTTGACCGTGATTTTTCCGGCCATTGATATACAAGACAAACGCAGCGTACGTTTATATAAAGGGGATTTTGACAAGGAAATCGTGATTAACTATAGCCCGATGGCACAAGCTGAGGACTATGAACACGCCGGTATTAAGGCACTTCATGTGGTTGATTTGGATGGGGCCAAAGCAGGTAAACCGGTTAGTTTCGATATTATTATAGGTATTCGCAGAGCTTTCAGCGGCATTATTGAAGTAGGTGGCGGTATTCGCGACGAAGAAATGATTAAAGCGTATCTGAATGCCGGTATCGACCGTATTATTTTAGGATCTGTAGCTTTAAAAAATGCGGAATTTACTAAGCAAATGCTGGCCACTTATGGAGCAGAACGCATTGTTATCGGTGTTGACGGTGCCGACGGTAAAGTAGCCACAGAAGGTTGGCTTGAAAAGTCGGACGTTGATATGAGCCATTTGATTCGTGAAATGATGCGGCCGGTGCTAAACACTTCATTGTTACCGATATTAATCGTGACGGTACCATGGAAGGGGTTAACCAGGAATTGCTCTTTGAATTACACGATCAATTTCCGGAAGCTCGTATTATTGCCTCCGGCGGCATTCGCAATGCCGGTGACATTGTAGCCTTGCGTAAAAAAGGCATTGTCGACTGTATTGTCGGTAAAGCCTTGTATGAAGGTCCATTGGCTTTAGCGGATATTGTAGCTTTGGAAAAAAGCGAGTTAGCCGGTGAATTGATTGAACCGTCACCATACTATACACGCACTATCCATGAAGAAACAGATTCTCATGATGTGTCTAATTTAGCGATTTCCGCAGTTGCGGCAAAGTAAATTAATATATAAATCAATAAAATAAAATCAATACATAACACTAATAAGATACACATAGCAATAGCGATAGCAATACATACTCATGATCATGATAAACCGGATACGGCTAATGATAAAGGAGTAGAAACTATGTTGGCAAAACGAATCATCTTGTCTGGACGTGGATAACGGCCGTGTAAAAAAGGGTGTTAATTTTATTAATTTAGTAGATGTAGCGATCCGGTGGCGATTGCCGCTTCTTATGAAGTGCAAGGTGCCGATGAGCAAGTGTTTCTGGATATTACGGCCACAACGGAAGGTCGGGGGACCTTCAAGGACGTAATTTCAGCCATATCAAATGAAGTATTTATGCCTCTTACCGTTGGTGGCGGCATTCGTACATTGGCGGATATGCAACAATTATTGCAGGCCGGGGCGGATAAAATCTCAATCAACTCAGCAGCCTTGGCGAATCCTGAACTAATCCGCGAAGGGGCTGAAAAATTCGGCAATCAATGTATCGTCGTAGCCATTGATGTGAAAACCGATCCCGAGACGGGGAAACGGTTTGTGTACAGCCATGGGGGACGTAAAAAAAACAGACCGCTTAGCTTATGACTGGGCACAGGAGCCATAGCCTTGGGGGCCGGCGAACTACTCGTAACGAGTATGGATAAAGACGGCACCAAGTCCGGCTTTGATATTGAACTGTATAAACAATTGGGCGACTTGGTGCAAGTGCCCATAATTGCCTCCGGTGGCGCCGGCACGGTAGCACACTTTGTAGAGGTTTTTTCAAAAACAAAAGTAACCGGTGCTTTAGCGGCTTCTATATTCCACTTTGGCGAAATAACCATTGAGGAAGTAAAAGAGGCTTTGCGCGCTTATAATATTCCGGTTCGCTAGGGAGGTGGGCAATGATGGCTGACAAAATAGCAGATATGCAACAGAACATTACCACCGATTTAAGATTGGATTCGGATTTGAGGCCTGATTTTGAAAAGGTGCACAATTTATTGCCTGCGGTAGTAGTGGATACCAACACGAAAGAAGTGCTCATGGTAGCCTATATGAATGAAGAAAGCTATGAACGAACCTTAGTAACCGGCGAAACCTGGTTTTGGTCACGGTCGCGCCAAGAGTTGTGGCATAAGGGGGGAACCAGCGGTAACACGCAAAAGGTTGTACGGGCTGCCTTGGATTGTGACAAGGACACCTTATTATTGGAAGTTATCCCCAACGGCCCGGCTTGTCATACCGGTTCAAGGAGCTGTTTTTTTAACGAAATCAAATTAAAAACAAATAGCTAAAAAGCTGAATAAAAGAGAGGGATTACTATGACACAGGAACTGGCTGAACTTTATGAGGTCATCAAGAATCGGCAATTAGAGCCGAAAGAAGGGTCCTACACGAATTATCTATTCGCTAAAGGACTCGATAAGATTTTGAAAAAAGTCGGCGAAGAGGCTACGGAAGTGGTGATTGCCGCTAAAAATGAAGGTACAGAGGAACTTGTCAGCGAAACGGCGGATTTGCTGTATCATGTGTTGGTTTTATTGGTTGAAAAGGGCATTCCTTACGAAGCTATAACGGAAGAACTGGCACGTCGAGAAGGTCTTATCAGTAAAACAACGGATCGGCCGGAAATTAAGAACTTATAGCTATATGGGTCCACCTGCGCTCGGTGGGCCTTTTTTACAAATCATGAACCAAGCAAAATCTTGATTTAATAAAGCATGACGGGCAATCAATAAAGCGATAAGAGAAAGAGTGAGTGTATATGAAAGAGAGTATAAAAGACTTAAAACCATATGTTCCGGAAGAACCGGTGGAAGCGTTGAAGGCGCGTTTGGGGGTGGAGCGAGTTGTTCGCTTATCGGCTAATGAAAATCCCTATGGCACTTCGCCGGCTGTTCGTGAAGCGGTAATCGATTATGTAACTAAACATGACAGCAGCCAATACCCTGACGGCAATGCAAGTTCTTTGCGTACAGCGTTGGCCAATCATTTAGGCGTGGCTGAAACATCACTTGTTATCGGCGTGGGCTTGATGAAGTGATTACTATGCTCAGTCGTGCTTTTTTGACCGATAAAGACTCCATAGTCATCAGCACGCCGACGTTTTCAGAATATGCCTTGAATGCTCAGTTGGAAGGGGCTGTCATTAAAGGCGTTCCTTGTGATGCTGTAACAGGTGCTACTGATTTAGCCGGTATGCTAAATGCTATCGATGAGACGACGAAGCTGGTATGGCTATGCAACCCGAATAATCCTACCGGTACGTATTGTTCGCTAGCATCGTTGCGCGATTTTATGAATAAGGTTCCTCAAGACGTGCTGGTCTTGATTGATGAAGCGTACATTGAGTTCGTCACTACTACTGAAACAGCCAGTGCTTTACCGCTTTTAAAAGAATTTACCAATATGGGCTTGATGCGGACGTTTTCAAAAGCCTATGGCCTGGCCAATTATCGGGTAGGTTATTTAGTATTAAGTCCGGAATTGGTAAATTATGTACAGGCTATTCGCTTGCCTTATAATCTCAACAGCGTGTCACAGGTGGCGGCGGAGGCAGCCCTTATGGATCAAGCCTTTATTGCGGATGTTGTGGCAGCCAATGCTAAGGCTCGTCAAGGCTGGGAAGCTTGCCTCGATGAGTTAAAACTCCATTACTATCACAGTGAAGCCAATTTTATTTTTGTAGAATTTGCATCACCGGAAGAGGCTAAAGCTATTGCCGATGTATGGCTCAAAACGGGCTATCAAGTGCGCTCCGGACTCAGTCCTGAATGGCTGCGGATTACGGTTGGCAGGCCGCTGATTGTGAAAAAATGCAAGAGTTGTTAAAAGTATATTGCAAAGAAGAGAGATAAAATGTGGAGTAACATGAATTCGCTCTTATGAAAAAGAGTTAATTCTATAATTTCACTTGTCTTGGTAACATAGGACTTTGTTTATACTTTACGATATGTTATGCTTAATAAAACACATGGATAATCATGGTGTTTTTAGTATTATAAAATGAGGAGGTCTATTTTTGTTTCCTAAGCATATCGAATTAACGAAGGTGCCACCTATTAAAATTCAAGGCATTAAAACAATTGGTACCTTTTATTGCTGCATCTATATATTGGGATGATAATGGTACTTATTTTGAGCCGTTTATGGGTTCAGGGGTTGTTGGATTTAATTTACAACCCAAAAAGGCAATTTTTAGTGATACGAATCCCTATATTATACAATTTTATAAAGATTTACAGAATAAAATTATTACACCGGCTATTGTTCGTGAATTTTTAGAGGAAGAGACTTTAAAACTAATGGCGACACCAGCTGATAAGAACTCCTATTATTATGAAGTTAGAGAACGATTTAATAAAACCCATACTTCTCTTGATTTTTTATTCCTTCAACGTTCTAATTTTAACGGTATGATACGGTTTAATAATCAAGGGAAGTATAATGTTCCTTTTGGAAGAAAGCCAGAAAGGTTTAAAAAAGCACTCATTACTAAAATAGTAAATCAGGTTGCGTGGGCACAAGACTTAATCGTTAATCATGATTGGGACTTTTTATGTATTCCTTTTGAAGAGGCCTTTTCGATGATGAAGCCAAAAGATTTTACTTATTTAGATCCGCCATATATTGATAGGTATGATGGTTACTATGATGCATGGAGTGAAGACTATGCAGTTTTGTTATCTAAATTGGCTCAAAATGGACCTGCTAAATACGCTTTTAGTATGTGGTATAAAAATAAATATCGAGAAAATGAACACATTAAATTGTGGTCACATGGAAAACTGTTAACTACAGAACACTTTTACCATATAGGAGCCAAAGAAAGTAATAGAAATCCAATGATTGAAGCCTTAGTTGTAAATAATTTTGAATGATTATAATTCAAAATAGATATAAAAATAAGAAATCCATAGTGATTACCTATTCGGTTAAGCATTAAGCGTGTTAATTTTAGTACTTAGCTATGGATCACTATGGATTTTATTTTTTTCATTTGAAGCTTAATATAGGGTGATATTATTTCTCCACGTATTGTATAAGTATTCTATGCGAGTCGCATGTGGGTCACCAATTTGTTTTTTCCATTCTATATATGTTGGAAGGTTAGTATATAACTTTTTTGTGTCTGTGTATTTAGGGTAGTGTCTCCAATAGTCTTCAAATATTTCTTCTCCAAGTACTGAAAATGGACCATATCCTAATCTAAATGGTTCTATTGAGTTAGCGGAAATAGTGCCTATATTGTCAGTATTTCCACTTCCTTTCTGTTCTCCTGCAATCTTATATTTTTCTTGTACAAAGAATTCTACATTTTTATAAGCGGGAATAATAGAATCTCTATCTTCATAATGAGTACATTGAGTAGTTGGACTTTCTTCTCTATCATAGACAAATCCAATGATATAATGTTTAATATAATTGTCATAATGTCCAACGATATTTTTAGTTCCGTTTCTAAGATAGCTAGTAAAGCTACCTGCAGTAAATTTAAAACTGGCTGATGAGGATTGTCTGTATGTCGTTTTTATATCAATGGCAATAAGCTTATCGGTATTTGGAATGGCAAAATAAAAATCAGGGTATACCGTCTGTGTAGGATTTTCTTGAAATATATATCCAAGTTTTTGTGCGGCCATTGATAACGCCTCTCTAGCGGCGATTTCGAATATGTGGCCAATTATTTTAGAATCATTGCCAAAAGGATATATAGTATTATTAAAATTAATTAGTCCTGCAAAATTCCATGAGTATTTCATAGACTCTAATTGTATGGTGATTTGTTCAATTATAGGATCTTTTGTATTTATTGGATTTTCCATATATATGCTCCTCTTTTAATATAGCAAAGAATAATATTATTATATCACTAATGTTTTTATTGATGTACGATAAATTATGAGTGATGTATTTAGTTTTTGTGCTGAGATTTTGGGTGATTATGAAATTTTTGATATAAAGTATTTGAGAAGTATAAAGTATTTAAGTAGTATAAATTATTCAATAGATTTATTGTTATTACATACTATTTGGTAAAGGAGACACTATGAAAGCAATTGTATTATCCAGTGGCGGCGTAGACTCTACCACCTGTTTGGCTTTAGCCATTGATCGCCTTGGCAAGGAAAATGTGGCGGCTGTATCCATTTTTTACGGGCAAAAACACGATAAAGAACTGCAATGTGCCCGCAAGATTGCAGCCTATTATGAAGTACCTCATTATGAATTGGATTTATCGCAGATTTTAAAATACTCGAATTCATCCTTATTGCAAAATTCCACCGATGAGATTATTCATAAGAGTTATGCGGAACAGATTGAAGAACAAGGCGAAGGCATGGTCAGCACGTATGTGCCGTTCCGCAACGGTTTGATGTTATCCGCCGTAGCCAGTCTCGGCATGAGCCTTTTCCCTGATGATACGGTGCAGCTTTATTTGGGCGCCCATGCCGATGATGCGGCGGGTAATGCCTATGCCGATTGTAGTGAGGCTTCGTTGATGCTATGACCAAAGCTATTGCCTTAGGTACCTACGATAAAGTCCAAGTAGAGGCTCCGTTTGCTACTAAAAATAAGGCTCAACTCGTTAAGGTTGGCTTGGATCTTAAGGTGCCGTATGAACTTACCTGGAGTTGCTATGAAGGTGGCGACAAGCTTGCGGCACTTGCGGTACCTGCATCGATCGCATTAAGGCTTTTGAATTGAACGGCACCACGGATCCATTGATGAAATAGGAGGCGGTAAGGGCATGGCAAATACAAAGAGTTGGCAAAAGGTGTTATTTATCGGTGACAGTTTGACGCGCGGTTACGATGTGCCTACGGCAAGGGCTGGGTTGAATTATTGAAAGCATATTTTGAAAAAAGCACGGCAACTAATGAAAGTGCAAAAATTACTATGGTTAATGCCGGCGTTGATGGTGCCACCTTGCAGGCTATTTATAATAATTTGGAGCGCGCTCTCCATGATTCGTCCTATGATGCGGTGTTTATCATGGGTGGGACTAATGATATTTTGCATGGGCGCACGGCGAAGATTGCTATTTTTCAATGATGCGCTCGATTCATCATATTCAAAAAAACGGCTGTGATGTGGTTGTTGGTTTAGCGCCGCAGATTGACTGTGATCCCGATGGCGATGATGCGGTACTCGTTGATTATAATGAGCGTTTGAAAGCCTACTGTAATGCTCATGTACGGTAAGGAAGCAAGCAACCGAAAACAAGAGATAGACCGCCAGCACTACACTATTCCGAACCAAAGACCAAAAGATAAGCATTGTGGGAAAATCTAAACTTTTGGTATTTTCCTACAATGCCGACTACGGCGGAATCCTTCCCACTCCTTATATCTTATTTCCGTATAACATTGAATTTGTATTTAGTAAATGCTATAATGTCCCTATTCAAATTATAAATGTCGTT
>ENA-OQBT01000234-OQBT01000234.1-human-gut-metagenome-genome-assembly--contig:-NODE-234-length-38512-cov-3.192419_pt1 | contig 38512 bp, 42 predicted proteins | sample MGYA00242749_ERZ504557 | MGnify/ENA primary metagenome ERZ504557 (study PRJEB26092, sample SAMD00036243) | human gut metagenome | host: Homo sapiens | study: EMG produced TPA metagenomics assembly of... | reverse complement strand
TGGAAGAGTTATTCACACAGACGGAAGTATCACAGATGAAAACGGCGCATACCTGCGACTGCCAACACAAAGATTTCCAGCCATTCCATTGACAGAAACAAGCTTACTGTCAAACTTTCCAAAGGATGTGCAGGTGCTCAGGGTTATGACTTCGTGATCAGCAAGAAATCAAATATGCTCCAGACCGGGAAATTCAGCCAGACCGTTTCCTCAACCGACAAGCCACAGGCATCTTTCAGATATCTGGCAAAAGGTACCTGGTATGTGGCAGCCCGAAGCTGGGTTCTGGATGCACAGGGCAATAAGGTCTATGGTTCCTGGACAAAGATCAAGAAGATCAAGATCACTGTTGTTACACCACAACAGCCAAAAATCAGGAATATCACTGTAAAAGGAAACGCCGTGACTGTCACTTACACAAAATGCAAAAATGCCACAGGTTATGAGATTCTGCTCGGAAACAAATACAAAACCTCCGCAGGTGAAAAATATCCGGTTAAGAAATATCTGAAACGTACAGAAGGCAAAAATACCGTAACTGTAACCTTTACAAACGTAAAGAAGGGTACCTGGTATGTGACCATACGGGCATGGAACCAAACATCCAAAGACAAATCCAGAGTTTACAGTCCATACTCCACAATGAAGAAATTTAAGACAAAGAAATAGCTTCTGTTTCTTACAGATATTTCTACTGTAAAGATAATGCCAAACAGCCTTGTAGGCAAATGAAACAGTTGACAGCTGAAAAAACCAATGATAAGATAAATGCACTCAAATTATAACAGAACAGGCTTACAGTCAGAAAAGGATCAGAATTTCGGTTCTGATTATTTTTTGTGTTTTATTCCGTTGACAAGGGAAAGTTCGCACTTGAAAAAGAATAAAACTGGGTTATAATACGAACAAATGTTTGCAATGCAAAAATCATTCCCGGATTTACAGTAAGCAATCCGGTTGATAGAAAGAAAGGAAATGTAACAGACATGGCAAAGAAAAACACCTATGATGCAGGGAGCATCTCTGTCCTGGAAGGTCTGGAGGCGGTTCGTAAGCGTCCGGGAATGTACATCGGAAGTGTTTCACGAAAAGGATTAAATCATCTCATTTATGAGATCGTAGATAACGCAGTAGATGAACATCTGGCAGGATACTGCAGTCTGATCCATGTGATTCTGGAGAAGGATGGTTCCTGTACGGTTACGGATAATGGAAGAGGGATTCCGGTAGATATGCATGAGAAAGGAGTGTCGGCAGAGAGACTGGTATTTACAACTCTTCATGCAGGCGGTAAATTTGATAATTCTGCCTATAAGACCAGCGGAGGACTTCATGGAGTAGGTTCTTCGGTTGTGAATGCCCTGTCTACATATCTGGACATTAAGATCAGTCGTGACGGATATGTGCATCATGATCACTATGAACGGGGAATTCCGACCATTGAACTTGAGGAAGGGCTGCTGCCGAAGCTGGGTAAGACCAGACAGACCGGAACAAGTATCAATTTCCTCCCTGACCCGGAGATTTTTGAAAAGACAAGATTTTCTGCAACAGAAGTAAAGAGCAGACTTCATGAGACTGCATATCTGAATCCGGAACTGACTATTCGCTTTGAGGATAAAAGAGGTGCAGAGGTCGAGGATATTACCTATCATGAGCCAGACGGTATCATTGGATTTATCAAGGATCTGAACCACAGTGCAGAAGTCCTGCATGATCCGGTTTACCTGAAAGGGGAAGCAGACGGCATTCAGGTAGAGGTGGCATTCCAGTTTACCAATGAATTTCGTGAGAATGTACTGGGCTTCTGTAATAACATTTACAATGCAGAGGGCGGTACTCATCTGACCGGATTTAAGACTACATTTACTACAGTCATGAATACTTATGCGAGAGAGATTGGTGTTCTTAAAGACAAGGATCCGAACTTCACAGGTGCAGATATCCGTAACGGAATGACAGCAGTTGTTTCCATCAAGCATCCGGAACCGCGTTTCGAGGGGCAGACCAAGACAAAGCTGGATAATCAGGATGCATCACGCGCAACCGGAAAGGTTGTAGGAGAGCAGATGGTACTCTATTTTGATAGAAATCTGGAGACTCTTAAGACCATCCTTTCCTGCGCAGAGAAAGCAGCAAAGATTCGTAAAACAGAGGAGAGAGCGAAGACGAATCTTCTGACAAAGCAGAAATATTCCTTTGACTCTAACGGAAAGCTGGCAAACTGCGAGAAGAAGGATCCTTCCCAGTGCGAGATCTTTATCGTAGAGGGAGATTCTGCGGGAGGTTCCGCAAAGACTGCCCGTAACCGTAATTATCAGGCAATCCTTCCTATCAGAGGCAAGATCCTGAATGTGGAGAAAGCAACCATTGATAAAGTGCTTGCCAATGCGGAGATCAAGACCATGATCAATGCATTCGGATGTGGATTCTCCGAAGGATACGGAAATGACTTTGATATTACGAAGCTTCGTTACGACAAGATTGTGATTATGGCTGATGCCGATGTGGATGGGGCGCATATTTCCACACTGCTCCTGACTTTATTCTACCGTTTCATGCCGGATCTGATCACTGAGGGACATGTGTATATTGCCATGCCGCCATTATATAAAGTCATGCCTAAGAAGGGGCAGGAGGAATACCTGTATGATGATAAGGCACTGGAGAGATACAGACGTGCCCATAAACCGGGAAGCTTTACTCTTCAGAGATATAAAGGTCTGGGCGAGATGGATGCGGAGCAGCTCTGGGAGACTACTCTGAATCCGGAGACAAGAATGATGAAGCGAGTGGAGATTGAGGATGCGAGACTTGCATCAAGCGTGACAGAGATCCTGATGGGAAGCGATGTTCCGCCGAGAAAGAAGTTTATCTATGAGCATGCACAGGATGCAGAGCTGGACATCTGATTTTGCCGGAGTGTTATATGGAAATTAAGACAGATACATGGATATGTGTCTGAGATGGAGGAAAGAAATTAAATGGAAACAAAACAGGAGAATGTGATTCCTACCGACTATGCGGAGGTCATGCAGAAATCCTATATAGATTATGCCATGAGTGTTATTATCTCCAGAGCCCTGCCGGATGTGCGTGATGGATTGAAGCCTGTACAGAGAAGAACTTTGTATGATATGTATGAACTGGGTATCCGTTATGACAGACCATACAGAAAATGTGCCCGTATCGTAGGTGATACCATGGGTAAATATCACCCCCATGGTGACAGTTCGATCTACGAAGCGCTTGTGGTAATGGCTCAGGATTTTAAGAAAGGCAAAACACTGGTCGACGGACATGGAAACTTCGGTTCCATCGAGGGCGACGGTGCAGCGGCCATGCGATATACAGAAGCCAGACTGGAGAAACTGACACAGGATGTCTTCCTCGAAGATCTGGATAAGAATGTAGTAGATTTTATGCCGAACTTTGATGAGACAGAGAAGGAACCGGTGGTACTTCCTGTCAGAATCCCGAATCTGCTGGTAAACGGAGCAGACGGTATTGCAGTCGGTATGGCAACCAGTATTCCGCCTCACAATCTGGGTGAAGTGGTAGATGCGGTGAAGGCATATATGAAGAATAACGATATCAGTGTCAAAGGGCTGATGCGCTATCTCAAGGGACCGGACTTTCCGACAGGTGGTCTGGTAGTAAATAAAGATGACCTGCTCAGGATTTACGAGACAGGAACAGGGAAGTTGCGTGTCAGAGGTAAAGTGGAGACAGTGAAGCTTAAAGGCGGCAGACAGCAGCTTGTGATCACTGAGATTCCGTACACTATGATCGGTGCAAATATCGGAAAATTTCTGAATGATATTGCGTCTCTTGTGGAAAACAAGAAGACAACAGATATCGTGGATATCTCCAACCAGTCTTCCAAAGAGGGAATCCGTATTGTTCTTGACCTGAAGCGTGACGCAGATGTAGAGAACCTTACAAATATGCTCTACAAGAAGACAAAGCTGGAAGATACTTTTGGCGTGAATATGCTGGCAGTTGCGGATGGCAGACCGGAGACTCTGAGTCTGAAGCAGGTGATCGAGCATCACGTAGATTTCGTATTCGATGTCACGACCAGAAAGTACACCACACTTCTGAATAAAGAGCAGGAGAAGAAAGAAATCCAGGAAGGTCTGATCAAGGCATGTGATGTGATCGACTGATCATCGAGATCCTGCGAGGAAGCAAGAACAGAGAACAGGTAAAGAAATGCCTGGTTGACGGTGTGACAGAAGGAATCAGGTTCAAGAGCAAATCAAGCGAGAAAGCTGCGCAGAAGCTGCATTTCTCAGAAAAACAGGCAGCTGCGATCCTGGATATGCGTCTGTACAAACTGATCGGTCTGGAGATCGAGGCACTTCAGGCAGACTATGCAGAAACAATGAAGAACATTGCCATTTATGAAGATATCCTGAATAATTATGATTCCATGGCAGAAGTGATCATGAAAGAACTGGATCAGATTAAGAAAGAATACGGTACGAAACGCCGCACAGTGATCGAGAATGCAGAAGAAATTGTCTATGAGGAAAAGAAGATGGAAGAAATGGAAGTCACCTTCCTTATGGACCGCTTCGGATATATGCGGACCATTGATAAGTCTGCATATGAGAGAAATAAAGAAGCTGCCAATGCAGAGAACAAATATGTGTTTAACTGTATGAATACAGATAAGATCTGTATCTTTACAGATAATGGAAAGATGCACAGTATCAAGGTGGCAGATATTCCGCTGGTTCGTTTCAGGGATAAGGGGACACCGGCAGATAATCTGAGCAATTATGACAGTGCACAGGAACGTATGCTCTATGTAGCACCACTGGCATCTGTAAAAGAAAATACACTTCTGTTTGTCACTGCTGCATCCATGTGCAAGCTGGTGAGTGGTGCAGAGTTTGATGTGGCGAAGAGAACGATCGTGTCTACGAAACTTGCTGAAGAGGATTCTCTGATCTTTGTGGGTTCTGCGGATGAAATGGAACAGGTGGTATTCCAGAGTGAAGGCGGATATTTCTTAAGATTTCAGAAACAGGATATTTCTGCTATGAAGAAAACATCTATCGGGGTGCGTGGAATGAAACTGGCAGAAGGAGATAAGCTGGATCATGCATATCTTCTGGAAAGCCGCCAGGAATATACCATTACTTACCATGATAAACCCTATGTTCTCAACAGGATAAAACTGTCCAAACGGGACAGTAAAGGAATAAAACCACGTATATAAAACCAACAAATCCGCTAAAATCAAGGTTTTTGCAGGAAAAGCCTTGCAATTGCCGGAAATTGGTGTTACAATACATCTAAATTAGAACTTGTTGACAAAGGAGTGGGCGTGAGCCCACTCTTATTTGTTGCATGGAAAGGCAGGTGGGAAAATGAGCAGACGGGAAGAGTATGAAAAGCGCGCAGAGGAACTTCTGGCACCGATCGTAGAACTTAACGGCTTTGAACTGGTTGATGTAGAATATGTAAAGGAAGCAGGAAACTGGTATCTGAGAGGATACATTGACAAACCAGGCGGAATTACAGTAAATGACTGCGAGACAGTCAGCAGAGCATTCAGTGACAAACTGGATGAGAATGATTTTATTGAAGACAGTTATATCATGGAGATCAGTTCACCGGGACTGGACAGACCGCTGAAGAAAGACAAAGACTTTGAGAGAAACATGGGAAAACTGGTGGAAATCCGTACCTATCGGCCAATCGAGAAGCAAAAAGAGTTCTGCGGGATTTTGACCGCATATGATAGTAACAGTGTGACAATCGATGAGGATGGAACCGAGCGTGTTTTTGATAAGAAAGACACAGCCTGATACGCCTCGCAATAGAGTTTTAGTTAATTCGGGAGGATAAGAAAAAAAATGAGCAGAGAGTTAAAGGAGGCACTGGATATCCTTGAAAAGGAAAAGAGTATCAGCAAAGATACTTTGCTTGAGGCAATTGAGCAGTCTCTGATCCAGGCCTGCAAAAACCATTTTGGAAAAGCTGACAATGTACATGTAACTATTAATCCGGAAACCTGCGATTTTTCAGTGTATGCAGACAGAAGTATCGTAGAATACGTAGAGGATCCTGCAATGGAGATTTCTCTGGCAGATGCTTTGAAGATCACATCAAGAGCTGAGATCGGAGGCATGATACAGGTTCCGATCCAGTCTAAGGAATTCGGACGTATTGCGACACAGAATGCAAAGAACGTTATCCTGCAGAAAATCCGTGAGGAAGAACGTAAAGTGCTGTATGATGAATACTATGGAAAAGAAAAAGAAGTAGTAACCGGTATTGTACAGCGTGTGATGGGCAAGAATGTAAGCATCAATCTTGGTAAGGCAGATGCAGTATTAAGTGAGAATGAACAGGTGAAAGGGGAAACCTTCCAGCCGACAGAGAGAATAAAGGTGTATATTCTTGAAGTCAAGGATACCCCGAAGGGACCTCGTATTCTGGTATCCAGAACTCATCCGGGACTTGTGAAACGTCTCTTTGAGTCAGAAGTTGCAGAAGTAAAAGACGGAACTGTTGAGATCAAGAGCATCGCACGTGAGGCCGGTTCCCGTACAAAGATCGCTGTATGGAGCAACGATCCGGATGTAGATGCAGTTGGTGCATGCGTAGGTATGAACGGCGCACGTGTCAATGCAGTAGTTGAGGAACTTCGCGGTGAGAAGATCGATATCATCAACTGGGATGAGAATCCTGCGATCCTGATCGAGAATGCATTGAGCCCTGCAAAGGTTATCGCAGTTATGGCAGATCCTGATGAGAAGACAGCTCTGGTAGTTGTTCCTGATTATCAGCTGTCCCTTGCAATCGGTAAAGAAGGTCAGAATGCACGTCTTGCTGCAAGACTTACAGGATTTAAGATTGACATCAAGAGTGAGACTCAGGCAAAAGAAGCCGGAGATTTCTATGATTATGATGATGACGAGACTGCAGAAGATGCAGCTGAGGCATCAGCAGAGGAAACTTCAGCAGAAGATTCCCTGACAGAAGAAACCGAAGCAGAAGAAGTTTCAGAGGAAGTTCCTGTAGAAGAAGAGCCACAGGCTCAGGAAGCAGGAGAGAATGAAGACGAAGAATAAGATTCCCATGCGCCAGTGTACCGGCTGCAGGGAAATGAAAAGCAAGAAAGAGATGCTCAGAGTTCTTAAGACTACAGAAGATGAGATCGTGCTTGATACTACCGGTAAGAAAAACGGCAGAGGCGCATATCTGTGTCTTTCCAGAGAATGTCTGGATAAAGCGATTAAAAATCATGGACTTGAGCGTTCACTGAAAACTGCGGTTCCGGATGAGGTATACGAACGACTTAAGAAGGAGCTGGAAGATATTGAAAAATAACAGAGTACTGTCGCTGATAGGGCTGGCTACCAAAGCAGGCAAGACCGTAAGCGGAGAATTTTCCACAGAGAAATCTGTAAAGACCGGAAAAGGACTGCTTGTGATCGTTGCTGAGGATGCTCCGAGAATACAAAGAAGAAATTCAGGAATATGTGCAGTTTTTATGAAGTTCCGACTTTCTTCTTCTCAGATAAAGAGAGCTTAGGCAGAGCAATGGGAAAGGAGTACCGCGCCTGTCTGGCTGTCCAGGATGAGAACTTTGCGAAAGCATCATGAAGGAGGTATAGCGATTGTCAAATTAAGAGTACATGAGCTGGCCAGAGAGCTTGGACGACAGAACAGAGAAGTGATCGAGTTTCTGAAATCAAAAGGCGTTGATGTGAGAAGCCATATGAGTATGGTGGATGAGCCTGCGGTTTCGGAAGTAAAGAATAGATTCAGAAAAGACAATAATAACAGGGGAAAGGAGCATATTGCGAAATTGGAGACTCCCAAGACAGAAGAAAAGGTTGTAACAGCAAAATCAGAAGGAGATAAAACTGAAACACCTAAAAAGAAAAAAAATATTATCCGCGTTTTTCATGCACAGAATGCAAGTGACGGAGGAAAAACAAGAAAGAAACCTGTGAAAGCTGAAGGCGAGAGAACAGGTTCACCAAGAAATGCAGAAGGAAGAAATTCCGACAGTTCAAGAACAGACGGTGACAGACCAAGAAGAAATAATAATGACCGCCCAGGTACAGGCAACAGAAGACCGGACGGACAGAACCGTCAGGGAAGACCTCAGGGTGAAGGAAGATCCCAGGGAGATAACCGCCAGGGAGGACGTTTTCGGACAGGGAAGATCCCAGGGCGATGGTCAGGGCCGTCCGGGCGGAAGATTCCAGGGCGATGGAAATCGTCAGGGAGGACGTTTCGGACAGGGAAGACCACAGGGAGATGGAAACCGTCAGGGAGGAAGACCGCAGGGCAATGGCCAGGGTCGTCCGGACGGAAACAGAAGTGAAGGACGTGACGGACGCTTCGGCGGCAGTCAGGGACGTCAGGGACAGCGCCAGAATACAAGAAAGAATGACGATATGGCATTTGCACCGGAACTGACAAAGACTTCCAAAGACAGCAAGAGAGAAAGAGACAGAGAGAACAAAAACAAGAAAAAAGATTTTGATAAGACACAGAGTGGCGGACGCAGACCAAATCAGGGTGGATTCAATAAGAATTCCAGAATCCCGAAAGCTCTGCAGAAACCGGCTCCGCAGCCAAAACAGGAAGAGAAGAAACCTGAGGTTAAGGAAATCACACTTCCGGAGAAGATGACGATCCGCGAACTGGCAGAAGCTATGAAAATGCAGCCGTCAGTAATTGTGAAGAAGCTCTTTATGCAGGGTATGATGGTTACCGTAAACCATGAGATCGATTTTGAGAAAGCTCAGGAGATTGCTCTGGAATATGATATCATCGCAGAACCGGAAGAGAAGGTAGACGTTATCGAAGAACTCCTCAAAGAGGATGAAGAAGACGAAAAAGATATGGTTTCAAGACCACCTGTAGTCTGTGTTATGGGGCACGTTGACCATGGTAAAACATCTCTTCTGGATGCAATCCGTAAGACAAATGTAACACGTGGAGAAGCCGGCGGTATCACACAGCATATCGGTGCTTCTGTAGTAGAGGTTGGCGGACAGAAGATCACATTCCTGGATACACCTGGACATGAAGCTTTCACAGCTATGCGTATGCGTGGTGCAAACTCCACAGATATCGCAGTTCTGGTTGTAGCAGCTGATGATGGTGTGATGCCTCAGACAGTAGAGGCTATCAGCCATGCGAAGGCGGCAGGCGTTGAGATCATAGTTGCAATCAACAAGATTGATAAGCCAAGTGCTAATATTGAGCGTGTAAAACAGGAACTTTCTGAATATGAACTGATCCCGGAAGACTGGGGCGGAAGTACGATTTTTGTTCCTGTATCCGCACATACAGGAGAGGGAATCGATACTCTTCTTGAGATGATCCTTCTTACAGCCGAGGTATGTGAATTAAAGGCAAACCCGAACCGTTCCGCAAGAGGTCTTGTAATCGAGGCTCAGCTTGATAAAGGTAAAGGTCCGGTTGCACGATCCTTGTCCAGAAAGGTACTCTTCATGTGGGAGACTTTATTGCAGCAGGAGCATGCAATGGTAAGGTTCGTGCCATGATGGATGATAAGGGACGCAGGATTAAAGAAGCAGGTCCTTCTACTCCTGTAGAAATTCTGGGACTTGGTGATGTGCCGAATGCAGGTGAAATTCTTCTTGCATTTGACAGTGATAAGGAAGCCAAGAACTTTGCAGGTGCATTTGTATCTGAGAACAAGAACCGTCTTCTTGAGGAGACTAAGGGCAAATTATCTCTGGATAATCTCTTTGATCAGATTCAGGCAAGCGATCTGAAGGAACTTCCGCTCATTGTCAAAGCAGATGTACAGGGATCTGTGGAAGCTGTAAAACAGAGTCTGACCAAACTTTCCAACGAAGAAGTGGTTGTAAAGGTGATCCATGGCGGTGTTGGTGCGATCAATGAGTCTGACGTAAGTCTTGCGGCTACATCAAATGCGATCATTATCGGCTTTAATGTCCGTCCGGATGCAACTGCAAAACAGCTTGCTGAGCAGGAAGGTGTAGATCTTCGTCTGTATAGAGTTATTTATCAGGCAATCGAAGATGTAGAAGCTGCCATGAAGGGTATGCTTGATCCTATATTTGAGGAGAAAGTTATCGGTAATGCGGAAGTGCGTCAGCTGTTCAAGGCATCCGGTATTGGTACGATTGCAGGAAGCTATATTCTGGATGGTATCTTCCAGAGAAACTGCAAGGTTCGTATTTCCAGAGAAGGCGAGCAGATATTTGAAGGTGAGCTTGCATCCCTGAAGAGATTCAAAGACGATGTTAAGGAAGTTAAGGCAGGATACGAATGTGGCCTTGTATTTGACGGATTTAACGATGTGAAAGAGGAAGATAAAGTAGAAGCTTATATCATGGTAGAAGTACCGAGATAGTAATGGTTTATAAAGGTAGGGTGCGCGATTCATAGTGTCAGGTACAGTGTGGTGCGCACCTTGACTTGATTGTGGTAATTCAGAAAATAATGTGATCAGGATAGTCGATGATCCGGATTGCTCACAGTATTTGACAGAATTGCCGGATATATAGGAGTAAAACTTAAAATGAGAAAAAACAGTATTAAGAATACCCGGATCAATGGGGAAGTCCAGAAGGAACTCAGCACCATTATCCGCAACGAGATCAAGGACCCGCGTATTCATCCGATGACTTCTGTCATGGCTGTAGAAGTGGCTCCTGATCTGAAAACCTGCAGAGCATATATCAGTGTGCTGGGTGAAAAAGAAGCAAAGGAAGCGACGATCAAAGGTCTGAACAGTGCAGAAGGCTACATCAGACGCCAGCTGGCGCGTAATTTAAACCTGAGAAATACACCGGAGATCCGTTTTATCCTGGACGAATCTATTGAGTATGGTGTAAATATGTCAAAGCTTATTGATGATGTTACCAAGAAAGACAGCAACTCCCACAGACAGGATGAGGAGCAGGATGAGAATTAAAAGAGGATGAGAACATGGAAAATATTGCGGAAATACTGGAAGGTGTGAAAACAATGGGAATCGGCGGACATATCCGTCCGGATGGTGACTGCGTTGGTTCCTGTATGGCGTTATATTTATATGTAAAAACCTATTATCCGGAAATTCAGGCAGATGTGTACCTGGATAATCCCAAACCTGTTTTCGGACATATTGACTGTATGGATGAGATTAAAACAGAGCTGGACGGTGACAAAGAGTATGACCTTTTTGTTACCTGTGATGTAAGTGCAAGAGACAGACTTGCCATTGCAGGTCCATACTTTGACACTGCAAAAAGAACAGCATGTATTGATCATCATATCAGTAACTCCGGATTTGCACAGGTGAATCATATCAGGGGAGAGGTAAGTTCTGCCTGTGAAGTTCTCTATGGGCTTTTTGATCCTGAGAAAGTGGTCCGTACCATTGCAGTGCCGATCTATACGGGAATGGTTCATGACACAGGGGTATTTCAGTACTCTTCAACTTCACCGGAGACCATGCGTATTGCCGGGGAACTGATGAAGACAGGATTCAATTTCAGTAAGATCATTGACGAATCTTTCTATCAGAAAACTTATGTGCAGAATCAGGTAATGGGGCGTGTTCTTGCAGAGAGTATCCTGCTTCTGGATGGAAAATGTATTATCGGATATCTTAAAAAAAGAGACATGGAGTTCTATGGTGTGGATGGCAAGGATCTGGACGGTATCGTCAGTCAGCTTCGCCTTACAGCGGGAGTGGAAGTTGCCATGTTTATCTATGAAGTGGAAACTCAGGCTTTCAAAGTTTCCCTGCGTTCCAACGGAAATGTGGATGTAAGCAAGATTGCAGTATATTTTGGCGGCGGCGGTCATATGAGAGCAGCCGGATGTGATCTTCAGGGTTCTGTGTATGATGTGATCAACAATGTGACAGAACAGATCTGCAAACAGTTTCAGGAGCAGGAAGTCTGATGGATGGAGTAATTGTAATCCGTAAGGAAAAAGGATTCACTTCCCATGATGTGGTGGCAAAGCTTCGGGGAATCCTTCATATGAAGAAAATCGGACATACCGGAACTCTTGATCCGGATGCAGAAGGAGTGCTCCCGGTGGCTCTGGGAAAAGCAACCCGTCTGGTGGATATGATCACAGATAAAGAGAAAACCTATGAGGCAGTGATGCGTCTGGGTGTTGTTACGGATACCCAGGATATGAGCGGAACTGTTCTCTCACAGACCACAGAGCTTTCCGTTACAGAAGAAGAGCTTTGCACAGTGGTCAGTTCTTTTGTGGGAGACTATATGCAGGTGCCGCCAATGTATTCAGCACTGAAGGTCAATGGAAAGAAACTCTATGAACTTGCCAGAGAGGGCAAGACTGTGGAGCGTAAACCAAGACCTGTACATTTTTATGAGATAGAAATTCTGGATATCAGTTTTCCGCTGGTGCGTTTTCGTGTGACCTGCAGCAAGGGAACCTATATCCGTACTCTGTGCCATGATATAGGGGAAAAGCTGGGCTGTGGAGCTGCCATGGAAAGTCTTTTGCGGACAAAGGTGGGCAGATTTACACTGGATGATGCCATTACCCTGGCGCAGACAGAAGAGGCAGTGCAGAAAGGAACCATAGAGAGTAAAATCCTCGGTATTGAGGAGATTCTTGCAGAGTATCCAAGGGTATGCTGTACAAAAGAAGGGGACAGACTTCTGGCTAATGGAAATCCTCTTGTACAGGCACTGGTCGATGCACAGGAGAAAAACGGATGGATCCGTATGTGCAGCAGTGAAGGCGGTTTTGCCGGAGTTTACCAGTGGGACGAGAAAAGAAACAGGTATTTCCCTGTAAAAATGTTTTAGGAGACATGATGGAATATTTAAGGATTGAGAATGATTTTCCCAGAATTTCACACAGTGCGGTAACACTTGGGAAGTTTGACGGCATACACCGCGGACATCAGAAACTGGTTGAGAAAATTATTGAGCAGAAACAGGAAGGTGCACAGGCGGTTGTACTTGCGCTTGGAACTGCCTCAAGAACAATCCTCACAAAGGAAGAGAGATGTCGTATATTGGAAGAAATGGGAGTGGATATACTGTTGGAATGTCCGCTCACAGAGAAAATACGGCACATGAAAGCAGAGAATTTTATAAAAGAAATACTGATAGGAGATCTGCAGGTTTCCTATGTGGCAGTTGGAGAGGATTTCCGTTTTGGCTATGAGCGGAAAGGAACTCCTGCCATGCTCAAAGAGTTCGGAAAGAAATATGGATTTCATACGGAAGTCCTGCCAAAAGAAATGGACGGACGCCGTAAGATTAGTAGTACCTTTGTCAGGGAAGAACTGAACAGAGGAAATATGGAAAAATTCCGTTTCCTTATGGGAACAGATTTCTCAGTAGAAGGAATCGTTGAACATGGACGTGGAATGGGACATAAATATCTGCTTCCGACCACCAACCTGATCCCTCCGGTAGAGAAACTGATGCCTCCAAACGGGGTTTATATCACAGTATCCCATTTCAGAGACAGAAGTTATCAGGGAATTACCAATGTAGGTCATAAGCCTACTGTTGGCGGCGAGAAGTTTATTGGTGTGGAAACATATCTGTTTGACTGCAATGAAGATCTGTATGGGGAATACTGCAAGGTAGATTTCAAAAAATTCCTCAGACCTGAACAGAAGTTTTCTTCGCTGGAGGCACTGAAGGCACAGCTGGAGAGGGATGCTGTGAAGGGACAGGAATATTTTGAAACTTTGTAAAAAAGAGGTTTACACGCCAGAATCAATGTGCTATACTAACCAAGGTGAATTTAGCCCATGTTCAGGGACCGGACGCTCCGACCATCTCTTAATGTGTGGCGGTCAATCAATAATAATTATAGAATACAGGAGGAAATCACAATGATTTCAAAAGAAAAGAAAGCAGCGATCATGAAAGAATATGCAAGAACTGAAGGCGATACAGGATCACCGGAAGTACAGGTAGCAGTTCTTACAGCAAGAATTCAGGAACTTACAGAGCATTTACAGAGCAACCATAAAGATCATCACTCCAGACGTGGTCTTCTGAAAATGGTAGGTCAGAGACGTGGACTGTTAGCTTACCTGAAGAAAACAGACATCGAAAGATACCGTGCACTGATTGAAAAATTAGGCTTAAGAAAATAATAGCCTTTTAGTATGCGGAAGGGGGCGGATTTCCATCCGCCTCCCTTTTTATGTATATGGCAGTTTTGTAAAATATGGTGTTTTTCAGGATTGCGGTGGCTTGTTGTTTCGACTGCATCTGCATATTCAGAAGCTGCGAAACATGACAGGAGTTATTTCCGAGACTACTGAAAAGATTATTTTGTATATGAAAGTAACAAAACAGGCAGATATATTTGCCTGAAAAGTAGTTTTTTCAGTTGTTTCGGACTCCTGTTTTAATGTGACAATTTCATAAAAAGTCTGAACGTTGATGGACAAGATTGTCAGCAGACGGAACAGACAAATTTGAAAAGAATAAAGTAGTTACCGGACATGCAGTGAACGGTAACAGAAAATGACAACAGAATTATGAAAAAAGGAGAATGAACATATGTACAAAAGTTATTCCATGGAATTAGCCGGAAGAACCTTGACAGTAGATATCAACCGCGTTGCAAAACAGGCAAACGGTGCAGCATTAATGCACTATGGTGATACTACAGTTTTATCTACAGCAACAGCATCCAAAGAGCCAAGAGAAGGAATTGATTTCTTCCCGTTAAGCGTTGAATATGAAGAGAAAATGTATGCAGTAGGCAAAATCCCAGGAGGATTTAACAAGAGAGAGGGAAAAGCAAGCGAGCATGCAATCCTTACTTCACGCGTGATCGACAGACCAATGCGTCCTCTGTTTCCGAAGGACTACAGAAACGACGTAACACTGGTAAACATGGTTATGTCTGTTGATCCTGAGTGTAATCCGGAGATTCCGGCTATGCTTGGTTCCTCTATTGCAACCTGTATTTCCGATATTCCGTTTGATGGTCCGTGTGCTACCACACAGGTTGGTCTGATCAATGGTGAATATATCATCAACCCTACCATGGCACAGAAAGATGTATCTGACCTTCAGCTTACAGTAGCTTCCACAAGAGAGAAAGTAATCATGATCGAAGCCGGCGCAAAAGAAGTTCCGGAAGACAAGATGATCGAAGCTATCTATAAAGCTCATGAAGTAAACCAGGAGATCATCAAATTTATCGATAAGATCGTAGAAGAATGCGGAAAACCGAAACACAGCTACGAATCATGTGCAGTTCCGGAAGAACTCTTCGCAGCGATCAAAGAAATCGTACCTCCGGCAGAAATGGAAGTTGCCGTATTCTCTGACGATAAACAGACAAGAGAAGAAAATATCCGTCAGGTAACAGAGAAACTGAAAGAAGCTTTTGCTGACAAGGAAGAGTGGCTTGCAGTTCTGGGCGAGGCTGTATATCAGTACCAGAAGAAGACTGTCCGCAAGATGATCTTAAAAGACCACAAACGTCCGGATGGTCGTGCCATTACTCAGATCCGTCCTCTGGCAGCAGAGACAGATATTATCCCCAGAGTACATGGCTCTGCTATGTTCACACGTGGACAGACACAGATCTGTACCATCACAACTCTGGCTCCTCTTGCAGAAGCACAGAAGCTTGACGGACTTGACGAATTTGAAACTTCAAAGAGATATATGCATCACTACAATTTCCCGTCCTACTCTGTAGGTGAGACAAAACCATCCAGAGGACCGGGACGTCGTGAGATCGGACATGGTGCACTTGCTGAGAGAGCATTAGTTCCTGTACTTCCAAGCGAAGAGGAATTCCCATATGCGATCCGTACTGTATCTGAGACATTTGAATCCAATGGTTCTACTTCTCAGGCAAGTATCTGTGCATCCACAATGTCTCTGATGGCAGCCGGTGTACCAATCAAAAAACCGGTAGCAGGTATTTCCTGTGGTCTGGTAACAGGCGATACAGATGATGATTACATTGTTCTCACAGATATCCAGGGACTTGAAGACTTCTTCGGAGATATGGACTTCAAGGTAGCCGGAACTCATGACGGTATCACAGCAATCCAGATGGATATCAAGATCCATGGACTGACAAGACCGATCGTAGAAGAAGCAATCAGACGTACAAAAGAAGCTAGAGAATATATCCTGACAGAAGTTATGGAGAAATGCATCGCAGCTCCCCGTACTGCTGTAGGCGAATATGCTCCGAAGATCATCCAGATCCAGATCGATCCTCAGAAGATCGGTGATGTTGTAGGTCAGAGAGGAAAGACTATCAATACGATCATCGAGCGTACAGGTGTTAAGATCGATATCACAGACGAAGGTGCGGTATCTATCTGTGGAGTTGATCAGAAGAGCATGGATGAGGCAGCTAACATGGTTAAGATCATTGCAACTGATTTTGAAGCAGGACAGATCTTTACAGGTAAAGTTGTCAGCATCAAAGAGTTTGGTGCATTCGTTGAATTTGCACCGGGTAAAGAGGGAATGGTACACATTTCCAAGATCTGTAAAGAAAGAATCAATCGTGTTGAGGATGTTCTCACACTTGGTGATAAAGTTAAGGTTATCTGCCTTGGCAAAGACAAGATGGGAAGAATCAGCTTCAGCATGAAGGATGTACCGGAAGAAGCGTAAAAAATTATGAGATATCACAATATTACCAAGGACGATATGCTTAATGGCGACGGACTTCGTGTAGTGCTCTGGGTGGCAGGATGCAATCACTGCTGTCCGGAGTGCCAGAATCCTGTCACCTGGGATCCAAACGGCGGACTGCCTTTCGGTGAGGCAGAACGCAAGGAGATTTTTGCGGAACTGGATAAGGATTATGTGAGCGGAATTACCTTTTCAGGTGGAGATCCACTGCACCCGGCAAATATCACTGAGGTAACAGCCTTTGCGAAGGAGATCAGAAAGAGATATCCTGGTAAAACAATCTGGCTTTATACAGGTTTCCTCTGGGAGGAGATCTGCAAAGAAGAGATTGTGCGTTATCTGGATGTCTGCGTAGACGGTGAATTTGAGGTGGACAAGAAAGAACTTTCCCTTAAATGGAAAGGTTCCAGCAATCAGAGAGTGATCGATGTTCCCAAAACTCTTCATGAAGGAAAAGTCGTATTGCATAAATAAGAAATATACAGGCAGTTCAAGTATGCGTCAGGTGTACCTGAACTGCTTTTTTACTGAATCAGTCAGTGATGATCACAAAATATTGTTACTGTTCACTCTGTTCACAGTAACGTAGCCAAAATTCATTCCAGATTGCCTGCGGCAATGGAATTTTGCTTGTATGTCTCGGGATTTTGGCATATTCATGCCAAAACACCTCGCGGGATAGTGGTGTGTGAACAGTAACAATATATCCAAATGATAAATAGAATATTTTAAAGCTTCCTTGCATATTTTATAACAATACATGAAGGTTATGTGTAAATATGCAAGGGGGCTATTTTTATGGAAAATTTCAGGTGTATCGTGATATCCAGGCCCGTACAGGGGGAGATATATACATAGGTCGTAGGACCTGTCCGCACAGGAAAATCTACATTTATCCGCAGATTCATGGAACTTGTTGCATTGCCGCAGATGTCAGATACAAAGCAGGCAGAGATCAGAGATCAGCTTCCTTTAAGCGGATCAGGCAAAATCATTACCACAGCAGAAACAAAATTTATTCCCAAAGAAGCAGTTCCCATCACTCTCGGAGAAGATCAGCAGGTAAAGATCCGCCTGATAGACAGTGTGGTTTTCTGGTAAAGGTGCATCCGGGCAGACGGAGGACGGTAAAGAACGAATGGTAAAAACTCCCTGGTTTGAGCAGGCAATCCCATTTCGCGAGGCCGCACGCATCGGAACACAGAAAGTAATTCAGGAGCATTCCACAATAGGTATTGTGGTCACAACTGACGGAAGTTCGGTGAACTTCCCAGAGACAATTTTCCGGAGGCAGAAGAGAAGACTATTCAGGAACTGAAAAAACAGCAGAAACCATTTATCGTGCTGGTAAATTCGCAGATGCCATATAAAGATGCGGCTCTGAAAACAGCGGAAGAAATCCAACAGAAATATAAGGTAACTGCTCTGACAGTAAACTGTGACCAATTGAGAAAAGAAGATATTGCCAGGATTCTGGAGAAGGTTTTATATGAATTTCCTGTCAGTCAGATTCAGTTTTTTATTCCGCGCTGGGTAGAAATGCTTCCCCTGGAGCATGAATTAAAACAGCAGATCCTTTCACAAATCAGGGATAAAATGAAAAGTATGCAGCATATACGTGATATCACAAAGGAATCTGTAAAATTATCCGGACCTTATGTACAGGATTCCCTTCTGGAAGATGTAGGCTTATCCGATGGAACAGTAAAGGTAAGAATACGCATAAAGGAAGAATATTATTACAGGATGCTCAGTCAGATGAGTGGAATCGAAATGGAGAGTGAATATGAACTGATTCATACAATGCAGGAACTGGTACATATGAAAGAGGAATATGTAAAAGTGCAGGCTGCACTGGAAGCAGTGCGTGGAACCGGTTATGGTGTGGTTGTCCCGAATCTGGATGAGATTGAGATTGCACAGCCTGAAGTGATCCGACAGGGAAATAAATATGGAGTAAAGATAAAATCAAAGAGTCCGTCTATCCATATGATAAAGGCAAATATAGAAACTGAAATTGCTCCCATAGTAGGAACAGAACAGCAGGCAAAGGATCTGATCCAGTATATTGACGAAGGCAGCCAGAGGGGGGAGAGTATCGTGGGAGACTAATATTTTCGGTAAATCCATTGAGCAGCTGGTACAGGATGGCATCCGAAGCAAGATTGCAGCTATCAGCGAAGAAAGCCAGGTAAAGCTTCAGGATACCATGCAGAAAATTGTCAATGACAGTAAGGGCGGGCTGGTGTGTATCATCATATAGCGGCCGTATAATATGGTTCCTTTTAATTTTGCTTTTTAGCCGAACTGTGAAACAGTTATTCAGTTACAGGTAACGGAGAACTCAGGTTACTGCGTCAATTACCGGTTCGTCAGTTTTTTTACTGTCAGTACTTTTTTCCCCTTCAATAACGACTTTATTAGGGAGCATACGATGGTGCCTCCTTTTTCATCGATTGCCTTCTGTTTCATACACAGATGATCGGGGCATTGTGCAGAGATCATACGTGCCTGACCGTCTTTGATCTCACAGACATTTGTATCGTTGATTTTAATCGTCTGATCCTTTTCCAGAGAATAAGTTCCATATTCTTTTCCGTCTACAGTAATGCGGATGGAACCATGACTGCCCTTATTTATAAGAGACATTCCTCCCCACATCGCCAGTGCAAGAATAAGGATACCACCTATAAAAATAAATTCTTTTTTCTTCAAAGTATTGTACTCCATCTTTCTATAATAGCAGTAAGGTTTGTGTTACTGTTCACTGATAATATCCTGCAAAGCGTATTACTGAGAACGGAGTGAACAATAACAGGTTTGTTTTGTCTGCATCATAACATGAATAAAAAAGAATAGCAACCTTCAGATGTTTGTGGTATGGTTATAATAATAAAATGTACTCTCGGAGTCTTTATTGCACTTGCTTTTGCGGCTGATTTTTTGTTAGCTGCACCCGAATTTTATCAACGTACGCACCGCGTACGCCTCAAAAATTTGGGCACAACTGACAAAAATCTTCTCACAAAATCAAGTACAAAAAAGATTGAGAGTACATTGAAAGAGAACGGAGGAAATCTTTTATGGGAAAATATATTATGGCACTGGATGCCGGGACGACCAGCAACCGCTGTATCCTGTTTAATGAAAAGGGAGAACGTTTAAGTGTTGCACAGAGAGAATTTACCCAGTATTTCCCGAAACCGGGCTGGGTAGAACATGATGCAGATGAGATATGGGCCAGTATGCTGGGTGTGGCAGTAGAGGCAATGACCAAGATCGGAGCAGATGCTTCAAAGATCGCTGCGATCGGAATCACAAACCAGAGAGAAACTGCAATCGTATGGGATAAAAATACCGGCGTACCTGTCTATCATGCGATCGTATGGCAGTGCCGCAGAACATCGGAATACTGCGACTTCGCTGAAAGCCAGAGGAACTGACTGAGAAATTCAGGGAGAAAACAGGGCTTGTGATCGAGCTTATTTCTCTGCAACAAAAATAAAGTGGATTCTGGACAATGTAGAAGGAGCCAGAGAGAAAGCGCAGAAAGGCAGCTTTTGTTTGGAACTGTGGAAACCTGGCTGATCTGGAAACTGACAAAGGGCAGAGTCCATGTTACAGATTATTCCAATGCATCCAGAACCATGCTTTTTAATATCAATACTTTACAGTGGGATCAGGAAATTTTGAATGAACTTGACATTCCAAAGTCCATGCTTCCCAAACCAATGCCATCCAGCTGTATTTATGGAAAAGCAGATCCGGCAGTCCTTGGCGGTGCTATCCCTATTGCAGGTGCAGCAGGTGATCAGCAGGCTGCTTTGTTTGGCCAGACCTGCTTTAATGCCGGAGAAGCAAAAAATACTTATGGCACAGGATGTTTTCTTCTGATGAATACAGGAGAGAAACCTGTCTTTTCAAAGAACGGACTGGTTACTACGATTGCGTGGGGATTGGACGGAAAGGTAACCTATGCACTGGAAGGATCAATTTTTGTTGCAGGTGCAGCTATCCAGTGGCTGCGAGATGAATTAAAGGTAATTGATTCCTCTGAAGATTCCGAGTATATGGCAAATAAAGTATCAGATACACATGGATGTTATGTTGTGCCGGCCTTTACAGGACTGGGAGCTCCCACTGGGATCAGTATGCGAGAGGTACGATCGTAGGAATTACCCGCGGTGTGAACAAATATCATATTATCCGCGCAACGCTGGAATCTATTGCCTATCAGGTAAATGACGTACTAAATGCCATGAAAGCAGATTCAGGCATTAATCTGGCGGCATTAAAAGTTGATGGCGGAGCCAGTGCCAACAATTTCCTGATGCAGACACAGGCAGATATTATCAATGCACCGGTCAACCGTCCATGCTGTGTTGAGACAACTGCAATGGGGGCTGCTTATCTGGCAGGTCTGGCAGTAGGCTACTGGAGCAGTAAAGAAGAAGTGCGCCACAATTGGTCCATTGACCAGAAATTCTACCCGTCTATCACCGAAGAAACAAGAGAGCAAAAGATTAAAGGATGGAATAAAGCTGTGAAATATTCTTACGGATGGGCGAAGGATGAATAAAGCCATTTCAGGATATGAAGTGGAATTCATATTTGCTTACATTTTTATCAGCAAAGCTAAATAAAATTCAGTGTATTGACAATCTTACAGAGATAGTGGTACGGTAATACAGTAATTTCGGCAAAGGCCGATGATTTTGAAGTTTTACAAATTACATAACGAATATTGAGGTGCGAAAAAATGCAGGAAATGAAACCAATCAAAGAAGGTAAAGTACGTGAGATTTATGACAACGGTGACAGCCTGATCATGGTTGCGACAGACCGCATCAGCTGCTTTGATGTTATCCTGAACAATCAGGTAACCAAGAAGGGAACTGTACTGACTCAGATGTCCAAGTTCTGGTTGACATGACAGAAGACATTCTGCCGAACCACATGATTTCTGTAGATGTAAAAGATATGCCTGAATTTTTCCAGCAGGAGAAATTTGACGGAAACAGCATGATGTGCCGTAAGCTTGAAATGCTACCTATCGAGTGTATTGTGCGTGGATATATTACAGGAAGCGGATGGGAAAGCTACAAAAAGACAGGTAAAGTCTGCGGTATTGAATTACCGGAAGGCCTGAAGGAATCCGACAAGCTTCCTGAGCCAATTTATACTCCGTCCACAAAGGCTGAGATTGGTGATCATGACGAAAATATCTCCTATGAGCAGAGTATCGCTCACCTTGAGAAATATTTCCCGGGCAGAGGAGAGGAATTAGCTGCAAAACTTCGTGATAATACAATTGCACTTTATAAGAAATGTGCGGAATACGCATTAAGCAAGGGAATCATCATCGCAGATACCAAATTTGAATTTGGTCTGGATAAAGATGGAAACATGGTGATCGGTGATGAGATGCTCACACCGGACAGCTCCCGTTTCTGGCCTGCTGAAGGATATGAACCGGGACATGGCCAGCCATCCTTTGACAAACAGTTTGCACGTGACTGGCTGAAAGCAAATCCGGACAATGACTGGACACTTCCGCAGGATATTGTAGATAAGACAATCGGAAAATATCTTCAGGGTTATGAAATGCTTACAGGTAAGAAATTATAATAATTCAGAGATATAGCAGATACTGCTGTTCGAAACATTGATAAAAGTTCGGACAGCAGTATTTTTTGATAAAATGCCACAAAAGTGTGGAAATCAGATAAATTTTTTGTTACACTAAAGTGAAGAAGGTAATGGAAGAGACAGGATTGTAGTCATGGTGTGTAGTTATATTTTTGTTTCTGAGATTATGAAAATGTGTAAGGAGAAAAAGGTTTATGAAAACATTGAAAAAGTTGCTTTTTATCATAATGGCAGTTGCTGTTTTAGCTATGCCGGTATTTGGTGTACAGGCTGCGGAAAGTGATATTCCTGTTACAGAGCAGCCCGGGGTATCCCCGACGCCATCTCCGGTTCCCATAAGAGAACTGGTTACAAAGGGAAACAAGATTTACTATTATTATAAGGGAAAAATGGTTAAGAACAAATGGAAGAGATATAATGGCTATAAGTATTATTTTGGCGCAAATGGAAATGCTGTGCGGGGAGGACAGCGTATCAACAATGTAGTTTATGTTTTTGATGAGAAAGGACGTTTATTTGAGAATAAACAGAATAAAATTGTAAAATCCGGATCCAATATTTATCATATAAGGACAGAACACGGCCGTGCCAGCATTGGATATTTTATCTATAAGAATAATCTGTATTATGCGGATCCAAAAGGAAGGCTGTATCAGAAGAAATCCAGACAGAACGGCCAGCTTTATTTTACCAATTCCGGTGCTGCAAGAAAAGATTATAATGCTCTGCTGAAAATGCGTGTGATGCAGATTGTATCGTCAATCACAAATTCAGGTATGAGTCAGAGCCAGAAGCTTTATGCATGTTGGAAATATGTTGTTTACGGAGGATTTTACTATGGTGGTCCGGATCCTAACATTTACCAGAGTGGCTGGGCGCGCAGTGAGGCATTGAGGATGTTTCGTACAGGATATGGCAACTGTTATGGATTTTCCTGTATTTTTGCTGCTCTTGCAAGAGAAATAGGATATACACCATATATGATCTGTGGACGGGTACCGGGAAGCAGAGATGGAGCGGCAGATGGATTTACACGTCATTGCTGGGTAGAAATAAATGGCCTTTACTATGATCCGGAGGCTCAGTATGCAGGATGGATGACTGGAGTTTATGGATACGACTATTATCCGATCAGTCATCAGATTCAGAGAGTTGTAAATTTCTGTACATATTAATTTTGAAAATTATCTGAGAAAATTTCTGAAATGAGGTGTTTCTATGGCGAGCAGAATTGCGGTGATTGGAATTATAGTTGAAGAGCCTGATTCTGTGAAAGAGCTGAATCAGATTCTTCACGAATATGGTGAATATATCATAGGAAGAATGGGAATCCCATACAGACAGCGTGGTGTTAATATTATCAGCGTGGCGATGGATGCCCCCCAGGATATGATTAATGCAATGACAGGAAAAATCGGGCGGCTTGCAGGGATTTCTGCAAAAACAGTTTGCTCAAAAAAGGCAGAAAACATATAACAAGAGGGGGATTACATAGTGTTAGCAGATTTAAAAATGTTAGAGAGTATCCAAAATACGCAAAGTATTTCAAGGGAAGAATTAGGCTCGATTTTACAGACACAAGATTCCTTTCTGATACAGGAACTTCATAAAAAGGCACAGCAGACAGCGACACAGATCTATGGAAATAAAATATATATTCGCGGTCTGATTGAATTTACTAATTATTGTAAAAATAACTGCTATTACTGTGGAATCCGCAACGGCAATACAAAGGCCGACAGATATCGCCTTACAACAGAACAGATCTATCCTGTTGTAAAACCGGATGGAACCTGGGATTTCGTACATTTGTATTACAGGGAGGAGAGGATCCTTATTACACAGATGTGAAAATTTGCCAGATCGTTCAGGAAATTAAATCAAAATATCCGGACTGTGCAGTAACCTTATCCATTGGTGAGAAGAGCGAAGAAAGTTATCAGGCATATTTTAATGCCGGAGCTGACAGATATCTGTTAAGGCACGAAACTGCAGATGAAGAACATTACAGAAAACTCCATCCACAACAGATGTCTTTAAACAATAGAAAAAACTGCCTGAAAGTTCTGAAAAAAATCGGCTATCAGACCGGTTGCGGATTTATGGTAGGATCACCGGGACAAACGGTAGACACCCTTTATCAGGATCTTCTGTTTATTAAAGAATTGAAACCTGAAATGGTTGGCATCGGACCTTTTATTCCTCATAAGGATACTCCGTTTGCAGATCAGCCTGCAGGGACACTGGATCTGACATTGAGATTATTGTCAATTATCAGACTGATTCACCCACATGTTCTTCTGCCAGCGACAACTGCACTTGGAACAATTGATCCTAAAGGAAGAGAAAAGGGAATTCTGGCAGGCGGAAACGTCGTAATGCCTAACCTTTCTCCGGTTAATGTCAGAGATAAATACAAACTTTATGATAACAAAATCTGCACCGGTGACGAAGCAGCAGAATGTAAGCCTGTATGGCAGCAAGAATGAAGAGCATTGGTTATGAAGTAGTGACGGACAAAGGCGATTATAAGGTCTGAATGTAAAGCTGATTTTTCTGAAGTTCCAGAATGCTTTACAAAAAGAGTCACTTCTGAATAACTTAAGCATCCGCAGTATGCGGAATATAAAACTGAATATAGAAAAATAAAAACTAATCGGAAAGCAGTTGATAAGAAAGCTCCTGACCGAAAAGAAAGGAAAAAAGCCTATGTATAATCCAAAATCATTAAAAGCAGAAGAATTCATTTCCGACGAGGAAATCCGGGAAACCCTTGCCTACGCTGACGCAAACAAGGAGAATGTGGAACTGATCGATCAGATTCTTGCGAAAGCAAAAGAATGTAAAGGTCTTACGCACAGAGAAGCGTCTGTTCTTCTTGCCTGTCCAATTCCTGAGAAAATTCAGGAGATGTATGATCTGGCAGCGGAAATCAAGAAAGAATTCTACGGAAACAGAATTGTTTTGTTTGCGCCTCTGTATCTGTCTAACTATTGTGTAAATGGCTGTGTATACTGCCCGTATCATAAGAAAAACCAGCACATTGCCCGTAAGAAATTAACACAGGAAGAAATTGTAAAAGAAGTTACCGCATTGCAGGATATGGGACATAAGCGACTCGCTATTGAAGCGGGTGAAGATCCGCTCAATAACCCGATTGAATATATTCTGGAATGTATCAAAACGATCTATAGTATCAAACATAAAAATGGCGCGATCCGTCGTGTAAATGTAAATATCGCGGCTACAACAGTAGAAAATTACCGTAAATTAAAAGAAGCCGGAATCGGTACTTACATTCTTTTCCAGGAAACATATCATAAAGAAAGCTATGAAAAACTTCATCCAACAGGGCCAAAACATAACTATGCATATCACACAGAGGCAATGGACCGCGCGATGGAAGGTGGCATTGATGATGTCGGTTTAGGTGTATTGTTCGGACTGGAACTTTACAGATATGAATTTGCAGGACTTCTGATGCATGCGGAACATCTGGAAGCAGTTCATGGTGTAGGACCGCATACGATTAGTGTGCCACGTATCAAACATGCGGATGACATTGATCCGTCTGCATTTGACAACAGTATCAGCGACGAGATTTTGCAAAAATCTGTGCACTGATCCGAATCTCTGTTCCATATACAGGTATGATTATTTCAACAAGAGAGAGTCAGGCTGTTCGTGAGAAAGTTCTTCCTTTGGGTGTTTCTCAGATTAGTGGAGCTTCAAGAACCAGTGTCGGTGGATATGATAAGCCTGAAACGGAAGATGAGATTACATCTGCTCAGTTTGATGTCAGCGATCAGCGCACGCTTGATGAGATCGTAAACTGGCTGATGAATATGGGAGACATCCCAAGCTTTTGTACTGCCTGTTACAGAGCCGGAAGAACCGGTGACCGTTTTATGTCATTGTGCAAAAGTAAACAGATTTCAAACTGCTGTCATCCAAATGCCTTGATGACTTTAATGGAATATTTACAGGATTATGCAAGTCCTGAAACTAAGAAAGTCGGTCTGGAACTGATTCAGAAGGAACTCGAAAATATTCCAAGTGAAAAAGTAAAGAGGCTTACAGAAGAACATCTGGCAGATATCGTAAATGGGCAGCGTGATTTCAGATTCTGACAGAAATCAGCTGCGAAACAGTTATCCAGTGTAGAGCCACGTCGCAAACGCGAATGATTTTATTCGTTTGACTTATTATATTGTGAAAGGAAAAAATATGGCTGTTACATTAAATGAAACACCTTCTGCAAATCGTCTGCATATTGGAATCTTTGGAAAAACGAACAGCGGAAAATCTTCATTTATCAATGCATTTTCCGGACAGAAAGTATCTATTGTAGCAGATGTTGCGGGAACTACTACGGATCCTGTATACAAGGCTATGGAAATTTACCCTCTCGGTCCCTGCGTCCTGATCGACACGGCGGGATTTGATGATAAAGGTGAGCTTGGAGCTTTACGTATCGAAAAAACAGAACTTGCAGCGCAGAAGACGGACCTGGCAATTATTCTCTTCTGTGAAGAAGAAATGTCGCAGGAATTAAAATGGTATCGTTACTTTAAAGAGAAAAATACGCCTGTGGTTCCCGTTCTCAATAAAACAGATCTGTACACGCAGGAAGAAAAAGAAAAACTTGCTCACCTGATTCAAAGGAACACAAAGGAAGAAGTCTGTCTGATCAGTGCTAAAACAGGAGAGGGAATCCGTAATTTGAAGGAACTGCTTGCCCGAAGTATTCCGGAAGGATATGGAAACAGGATGATTACCGGTGATCTGGTTGATACCGGTGACCTGGTTCTGCTTGTGATGCCACAGGACATTCAGGCACCAAAGGGGAGACTGATATTACCACAGGTGCAAACTTTAAGAGAACTATTGGACAAAAAATGTCTGGTAATGAGTGTGACAACAGATCAGTATCTGTCAGCCTTGGAAAATCTCGCAGTACCTCCGAAATTAATCATTACAGACTCGCAGGTATTTTCCTATGTATATGAAAATAAACCAAAGGAGAGTATGCTGACTTCTTTTTCAGTTCTTTTTGCAGCATACAAGGGAGATTTACCATATTATATAGAAGGCGCAAAGGCAATTGATACTCTTAATGAAAATTCACATGTTCTCATTGCAGAATGCTGTACCCATGCACCTCTGAAGGAAGATATCGGAAGAGTGAAGATTCCGCGAATGCTCAAAAACGTTTTGGAGAGAAACTGGATGTAAGTCTGGTAGGCGGAACAGATTTTCCTGATGACCTTACTAAATATGATCTGATCATCCAATGCGGTGCCTGTATGTTTAATCGCAAATATGTAATGTACCGTATTGATAAAGCCAGAAATCAATATGTCCCAATGACGAATTATGGAATAACGATTGCTCATCTTACAGGAATTTTAGAGCACGTTGCACTTCCATAATTTGCAGAATATTTTGCAGAAAGCCTTTTTCAAACACGCTCTAAGACGAGCACCTAAAATATAATTTGTAATTGCTGAAGAGACCATTATACAAGGAAGTATGGTGGTCTTTTTGTTTATTATGTTATAGGAAATTACTCCGTAATGTTCCTATAACATAACAAAGCCTCCGGGCAGGATCGCACTGCGGCGGAGAGAAATTATGTCGCTGAAGCGACCCGCCGCAGGCGTAGAATCCTGCAAGTAGGATTCTTTTTTGTATCGATCAGATAAACACGAATAATTAATTTAACCGAATCAAGTAAGTCCCCTGCGGAGGTTGAGAAGAGCAATAAGTTAGTTATTTGTTGTAGAAACATATAGCAAAACGGATGATTTTACCTTCTTGACTGCATATTTCATAGTATTTCAATATACTTTATTTTAAATATATATATCTTATAGTAATGTATTGACAAAAGCAGTGCGTTAGTTTATACTAACTTATAGTTAGAGGTAAATAACTTCTGGCAATATAAGAAAGCATACTATAATATAACACTCATAAAATATATTAAAACAAAGGAGGACAATATATGAGTATCGTAATCGTAGGCGGACATGACAGAATGGTAGGACAGTACAAAAAAATCTGCAAATCTTATAAATGTAAATGTAAAGTATTTACACAGATGGAGGCCGACTTCGGTAAAAAGATAGGATGTCCAGATCTTCTGGTACTTTTTACAAATACCGTATCCCATAAGATGGTAAAATGCGCACTGGACGAGGTTGGCGCTTCTACAGATATTGTACGCTGCCATACCAGCAGCGGAAATGCGCTTAACGGTATTCTTGAAGCACGTTGCTGATAAATATTTTTCTTGTATATATTGCATAATATAGTGATGAATTAATGAAAAAAAATATTAATGTTTTAAGATGAAAAACTTTATCATTAAGAATTTTAATAAAGTTATTGACATCTAACCAAAATTAGAATACACTAACCACATGATAAAGATAATGTTTATCACTTATTAAATGCAAAGGAAGGGATGAAGAAATGCCGTTATCAATGGTAAATGCCGGTGAGCCTTTTACAATTAAAAGGATCGGAGGTAAAGAAGAAGTGAAGAGACATCTTGAGGAGCTCGGCTTCGTAGTAGGAGGAGTTGTCACAGTTGTTTCTGAGATTAATGGAAGCCTGATCGTTAATGTTAAAGAATCCAGGGTTGCCATTGGAAAAGATATGGCAAGCAAGATTATGGTCTGAACCATAATTTCTTCCTGAAAGAAAAATAAAATTCCAGAGCGTATAGTATAGATCATGAAAATGATTTTTTAAACACGCTCCGGGGGAAAGAAGGGAAAGAAGCTTGAAGACATTAAAAGAAGTTCATGTTGGAGAAACCGTTAAAGTCCAGAAGCTTACCGGTGAAGGCCCGGTCAAGAGAAGAATCATGGATATGGGAATCACTAAAGGCGTGGAAATCTATGTAAGAAAAGTTGCACCTCTGGGAGATCCTGTAGAAGTAACTGTAAGAGGATATGAATTATCCTTACGTAAAGCAGATGCCGAAATGATTGCCGTAGAATAATTATTTTTGACATCATGTTAGGTCTTTCTAACAATTAGCGCTGTCTAATAGTTAATAAAAACTAAGTATTAGCGATGACTAATAACTGTTGAGAGTGATATCAACAGCAGAAAGATTGGGTAAAGCGATCAAAATGAAAGAGATCAAGAAATCAGAGGAGAGAGATTATGTCAGTAAAAATTGCACTCGCAGGTAATCCGAACTGCGGTAAAACGACATTGTTCAATGCACTGACCGGCTCAAATCAGTTTGTAGGTAACTGGCCAGGCGTAACTGTCGAGAAAAAAGAGGGTAAGCTGAAGGGACACAAAGATGTGTCCTCACTGACTTACCTGGTATTTATTCTTTATCACCATATACACTTGAAGAAGTAGTTGCAAGAAATTACATTCTTCAGGAAAAACCGGATGCGATCATCAATATCGTTGATGGTACCAATATTGAACGTAACCTGTATCTTACAACACAGATCCTGGAACTTGGGATTCCGGTCATCATGGCAGTCAACATGATGGATATCGTTGAGAAAAACGGTGATACAATACATATTGATAAGCTGAAAAAGAAACTTGGCTGTGAAGTTGTTACTATTTCCGCTCTGAAGGGAACAGGAATCACAGAAGCCGCAAACAAGGCAGTTTCCATTGCCCAGAGCCATAAGAAAGTAACACCTGTCCATGAATTCTGTGATAAAGCAGAAGAGATTATCGGAGCAGTTGAGAATAAACTGACCGGTGTGGTACCGGAAGAACAGAAGAGATTCTTCGCGATCAAGCTTCTTGAAAGAGATGACAAGATCATTGAACAGATGAATACATCCGTAAATGTATCTGCCGAGATCAAAGAAATGGAAAATGAGTTTGACGACGATACAGAAAGTATTATCACAAATGAGAGATATGTTTATATTTCTTCTATCATTGGTCAGTGTGTGACTAAGGCAAGAAAAGATAAGCTTTCCACATCTGATAAGATTGACCGTATCGTTACCAACAGATGGCTGGCACTGCCGATCTTTGCAGTTGTAATGTTTATTGTATATTATGTATCTGTAACTACAGTTGGTGCTTTCGTAACTGACTGGACAAACGATGTTCTGTTTGGCGAGATCATTCCTCCGGCAATTGAATCCGGACTGAATGCGATTGGCTGTGCAGCATGGTTACAGGGACTGATCCTTGACGGTATTGTAGCCGGTGTCGGAGCTGTTCTCGGTTTCGTACCTCAGATGCTTGTACTGTTTGCATTCCTTGCATTCCTTGAGTCCTGTGGTTACATGGCTCGTGTAGCATTTATCATGGACAGAATTTTCCGTAAATTCGGCCTTTCAGGTAAATCCTTCATTCCAATGCTTATCGCAGCGGATGCGGTGTTCCCGGTGTTATGGCTTCCCGTACAATCGAGAATGACCGTGACAGAAAAATGACAATCATGACAACCACATTCGTTCCCTGCGGAGCTAAACTTCCGATCATTGCCATGATCGCAGGTGCGTTCTTCGGAAACAGCGGATGGGTTGCAACAAGTTCTTACTTTGTTGGTATCGCAGCAATTATCTGCTCCGGTATCATCTTAAAGAAAACAAAAATGTTTGCCGGTGATCCGGCTCCGTTCGTTATGGAGCTTCCTGCATACCACTGGCCAACAGTCAGCAACATCTTAAGAAGTATGTGGGAAAGAGGCTGGTCCTTCATTAAGAAAGCCGGAACAATCATCCTTCTTTCAACAATCATTCTGTGGTTCTTAATGAGCTTCGGATGGGAAGGCGGAAGCTTCGGTATGGTTGAAGAACTTAACGAGAGTATTCTTGCTAAGATCGGTACAGCAATCGCATGGATCTTTGCACCTCTTGGCTGGACAAAAGCCGGCGAAGGATGGAAGATGGCAGTTGCAGCTGTTACAGGTCTGATCGCAAAAGAGAACGTAGTAGCTACATTCGGTATGCTTTATGGATTCGCAGAAGTTGCAGAAGACGGTGCTGAGATCTGGGGTAACCTGGCAGCAGCCATGACACCGATCGCAGCTTACGGCTTCCTGGTATTCAACCTTCTTTGTGCTCCTTGCTTCGCAGCTATGGGTGCGATCAAGAGAGAGATGAACAATACAAAATGGTTTTTATTTGCAATCGGATATCAGTGTGGACTTGCATATCTTGTGTCTCTGTGTATCTATCAGATCGGTACACTGGTTACAGGCGGCGGTTTCGGTATCTGGACAGTGGTTGCATTCGCAATTATCATCGGATTTTTATATCTGCTGTTCAGACCTTATAAGGAAAGCGGCAGCCTTAATGTAAAGGTAAAGGGTATGGCAAAAGCCAGATAAAACAGTAATAAGATCAGAGCCTGCGTCCCATCTGGTGGTGCGGGTTCTGATAAACAGAATTGCAACTGTTTCATACCTTTTTCATCGCGGAGCGTGTTACTGAGAACGAAGTGAACAGTAACGTATCTTCACAGTTAGTGGACTGCTGATTATCAGATTGCAGTATAGTGATTATATGTGTATGATAATGATATAAAGCAGGAGGTGTCATTTATGGGAACATTGATTGTAGGAGCAATTTTGATTTTAATTGTCGGACTGATCATAAGAGGAATCGTCAGAGACAAAAAAAGCGGCAAGTCATCATGTGGCGGAGACTGCAGCCACTGCAGAGGGTGCCATTGAGAATCAGGCATATTACTGAAACCTGATGCCAAACAGCAGCCATATGTCAGGAAACAGAAATTAACAAGCGGAAGGATGATGTGATTTTGGGAGCAGCAGCATTACAGAGACAGGAAAATTGTAAAGAGCCCAATTACCAGAGAACCCGAATGCAGAAAGATGTTGTAATCCAGGAATTAAAGAAGCGAGGATGCAGGATTACCAAACAGAGAAGAATGCTGTTGGAAGTCATTCTTGAAAATGAGTGTTCCTGCTGTAAAGAAATCTATTACAATGCATCCCGCCTGGATCCGGGCATCGGATCAGCTACGGTTTACCGTATGGTAAATCTTTTGGAAGAAATTGGTGCGATCAGCAGAAGAAATATGTATAAAATCGTGAGAAATCCGGATTGTAAAGATGAAAGTGTATGCACCATTGAGCTGGATGACAATACAGTCCAGAAATTATCAAAAGACAGTTTTAACAATGTAGTTCTGACAGGACTGAAGGCCTGTGGATACATTGACAAACAGGAAATTGAGCGGATGTTCGTAAATTCCTGTGATTTTAAACATTGAAAACAAGTAAAAATTTAAATAGAGAACGAACTGATGACCGCCGGGAAATACTGAAGAGTATAATTTCCGGTGGCTTTCTTATATTTCTTCAGTTTTTTACTCTCTTTTGGCAATACGGTTTCCGGTAACTTCTTAACATGCCTGAAATGAGAACATTTCTCAACAAGAAGAAAAAAGTAGAAATCCAGAAATTTTGGTTGTATAATACATGAAATATAAATAAGCTGATGTCGCAATAATGCGTTTGCCCATCATATTTATCTGAAAACAGTTCATAACTGTTCAGCACCAAAAGGGTGCTGAGTGGTTACAATAAATTAAAAATCACAACAGGAGGATACATCAATGATTAAATTTGACGGTAAAAAAACAGGAATCTTTGCAGCAGGAGTAGCTTTCGGTACAGCAGGTATCAAGATTCTTACAAGTAAAGATGCAAAGAAATTATACACAAACTGCACAGCAGCCGTTTTACGTGCAAAGGCATGTGTAATGAAAACAGCTTCCGCAATTCAGGAGAATGCTGAGGATATTTATGCAGAAGCACAGCAGATCAACGAAGACAGAGCAGCAGCTGAGGAAGTGTAGAAGATACAGCTGACGAAGCAGCAGAAGAAACAGAAGAGACAACAGATTTCAAAGAAGAGACAGAAGAAACAAAAGAAGGCAGCGAGGAATAATGAAATTTGCTATTAAGCATGAAATAAAAGGACGAATTCGTATCCACCTTGCGCAGAAACACATGACCTACAGACAGGCGGATATTCTGCAGTGTTATCTGGAGAAAGAGGCAAATATCAGCAAGGCATCGGTTTATGTAAGAACTCAGGATGTCGCTGTTGTCTATACCGGCAGCAGAGATGGGCTGATTCGTTTACTGAGCAGATTTTCCTATGAAACTGCTCAGGTATCTGAATCAGCACTTGAGAATTCCGGACGTGAATTAAATGAAACCTATAAAGAAAAACTGATCAACTCTGTAGTAATGCGTACATTAAATAAAATGTTTCTGCCATACCCGGTACGTGTAGCAATCACTACAGTAAAATCAGTGAAATACATTTATCATGGTGTACGTACTCTGATGAAGGGCAAACTGGAGGTACCTGTTCTGGATGCAGCAGCAATCGGTGTATCTATGCTCCGCGGTGACTTCAATACTGCAGGTTCCACCATGTTCCTGCTTGGAATCGGTGAGATCCTTGAGGAATGGACACATAAGAAATCCGTCAATGACCTTGCAAGAAGCATGTCTATCAATGCAGAGAAAGTATGGTTTGTAAACGAAGACGGACAGGAGGTTCTTATATCTGCTTCTTCTGTTAAAGCAGGTGATCTGATACGCGTACATATGGGCAATGTGATTCCATTTGACGGAGATGTTGCAGCAGGAGAGGCAATGGTCAACCAGACTTCTCTGACAGGTGAATCTGCGCCTGTACGTAAAGCAGAAGGCAGTTTTGTCTATGCAGGAACTGTTCTGGAAGAGGGCGAACTCACTGTTAAGGTTAAAGAAGCAGCAGGTTCCAGCCGCTATGAGAAGATCGTCAACATGATCGAGGATTCTGAGAAGCTGAAGTCCTCTGTGGAAAGTAATGCAGAACATCTTGCAGACAGACTTGTACCATACACTCTTGCAGGTACAGGGATAACTTATCTGCTTACCAGAAACATGACGAAAACCCTTGCGGTACTTATGGTAGATTTTTCCTGCGCACTGAGCTTGCCATGCCTGTTTCCGTATTATCCGCTATACGTGAGGCAAGTACTCACAGTATTACTGTAAAGGGCGGTAAATATATGGAAGCAATGGCTGATGCCACGACTATTGTATTTGACAAGACGGGTACACTTACAAAAGCAAAGCCTGTAGTTTCAGATGTGGTATCTTTCAGTGAAGAACTGAGTTCAGATGAGCTTCTGCGTATTGCAGCATGTATGGAGGAACATTTCCCTCATTCCATGGCAAGAGCAGTTGTCAATGCAGCCAAAGAGAAACATCTTGTTCATGAGGAAATGCATTCAAAAGTAGAATATATCGTAGCTCATGGTATTTCTACAACTATTGAAGGCAAAAAGGCAGTGATCGGAAGCTGGCATTTCGTAATGGAAGATGAAAAGTGTGTAATTCCGGAAGGATGGAAGACAGATTTGAACACCTGCCATTAGAATGTTCTCACCTGTATCTTGCAATCGAAGGAAAACTTGCAGCAGTTATCTGTGTAGAGGATCCGCTTCGTGAAGAGGCTGCAGATGCAGTACGTGAATTAAAAGAAGCCGGCATTACAAAAGTCGTAATGATGACCGGTGACAGTGAACGTACAGCAGCAGCTATTGCGAAACGTGTAGGCGTAGATGAATATTACTCCGAAGTTCTGCCGGAAGATAAGGCATCTTTTGTAGAGAAAGAAAAAGAACTGGGTCATAAAGTTATTATGATCGGTGATGGGATCAATGATTCTCTGGCACTTTCTTCTGCAAGTGTGGGAATTGCTATCAGTGATGGCGCAGCTATTGCACGTGAAATCGCAGATGTTACAATTTCTGCAGATAATCTCCATGAGATTGTTACGTTAAAGAGACTGAGTACAGCGCTGATGAAGCGTATCCACAATAATTACAGAACTATTATCGGTATAAACGGCGGTCTGATCGCACTTGGAGTTACAGGTATCATTATGCCTACAACATCCGCACTGCTTCATAACATGTCAACACTGACTATCAGTTTAAGAAGTATGAGAAATCTTCTTCCGAAAGAAGAGGAAGCATAAAGATAACCATAAAAAACCATATCCGGGATTCATGATAAAGCAACAGATGCTTAGTCTCTGAAAATCCGGGATATGGTTTTTATTATGTTTTTATTTATAGCAATTCTCTAAAATAATGCATCTTAATCCAGCCCATCAGAGTGTGAAATCCTGCGTCAGATATCTTTGCCGTGCGTCAGCACGCCTGCAGATATCTTCCTTGTCTTTCGCACGCTGCTGAACTGTCTTAAATGCATTATTTACGAGGATTGCTATAATTTTCATGCGTGCCTGCAATAGACTTCTTAATGGCAGCAAAACTCTCTGCGCTGATCGCATGCTCCATCTTACAGGCATCCTCGGCTGCAACCTTCGGGTCAACTCCGATAGAAGTCAGCCATCCGGTCAGAAAGGTATGTCTTTCATAAATCTTATCTGCAATTTCCTGCCCGGTTTCCGTCAGATTGATAAATCCATTTTCATCAATCGTAATGTAATTACTGGCTTTCAAATTCTTCATTGCAACACTGACACTCGGTTTTGAAAAAGACAGTTCATGCGCAATGTCGATAGAGCGGACATTACCGTTTCTTTTTTGGATCATAAGGATCGCTTCGAGATAATCTTCTCCTGATTCATGTATCGCCATATTGATACTCCCTCCTTTTTTTCTTTCCGATATTGCTGCTGTGAACTGCTGTACGCAAACAGTACAGGCAGTTATGTTCTGTCAAAGAGTATCATATTTCTTTTTATGATTTTGATACCTGCCGGATAATAATATCCTGTTTTTTAAAACATTAAAGCAACACGTTAAACTATAATAACATGGATTATAACATAACTTTTGATTTCCGTAAAGAAATCTCCTCAAAACTATTGACAGAAGAGAAAATAATGCTATAATAAAATCAAACAAATGAACAAGTGCTCATATGTTAATATAAAAGAGATGAGCGGAAAGGGAAAATATTATGAAGAAAACTTATAAAATCGATGTAGATTGTGCAAACTGTGCTAACAAAATGGAGGAAGCTGCCAGGAATACAGCCGGCGTTAAAGATGCAACAGTTAACTTCATGATGCTGAAGATGATCGTTGAATTCGAAGACGGACAGGATCCAAAAGCGGTTATGAAAGACGTATTAAAGAACTGCAAGAAGGTAGAAGACGACTGTGAGATCTATCTTTAATTCTGCGTTATCCGGAGAATGGACTGTTGCATAAAACGTATCCCGGCACTGAGCTTTTCGCCGGAAAGTTTTTGCAGCAGTCCTGCTTTATAAGAAGAGAGAGGTATTGATATGAACAAGAAGCAGAAGAAAATGCTGATCAGAATTATCATAGCAGCAGTGCTGATCGTGGTCTTTTCCTTACTGCCGGCAGAGGGATACCTGAGATTTGTTCTTTTTATGATCCCATATCTGGTCATCGGCTATGATATCCTGAAGAAAGCATTTAAGGGTATTTTAAATAAACAGGTGTTTGACGAGAACTTTCTGATGGCTGTAGCCACAGTAGGTGCAATTCTCCTTGGCGATTATTCCGAGGGTGTTGCAGTTATGCTTTTCTACCAGATTGGAGAACTTTTCCAGAGCTATGCAGTGGGAAAGAGCAGACGAAACATCAGTGAACTGATGGATATCCGTCCTGATTATGCGAACATAGAGAAAGACGGAACACTGGAACAGGTTGATCCTGATGAAGTTGAGATCGGAACCATTATTGTTGTTCAGCCGGGTGAAAAAGTACCGATCGATGGAGTGATCACCGAGGGAACTTCTACATTAAATACAAGTGCACTGACAGGTGAGAGTCTTCCGCGTGATGCAAAAGCAGGCGATGAAGTGATCAGTGGCTGTATCAATATGACAGGTCTGCTGAAGATCCGTACAACTAAGGAATTCGGTGAATCTACAGTATCCAAGATTCTTGAACTGGTAGAGAATTCCAGCTCCAGAAAGTCAAAATCTGAAAACTTTATTTCCAAATTTGCGAAATACTATACACCTGCAGTATGTTACGGAGCCCTTGCTCTTGCATTTATCCCGCCGATCGTACTTCTTATTATGGGAAAACCTGCCATGTGGGGAGACTGGATCTACAGAGCCTTACCTTCCTTGTAATCAGCTGTCCATGTGCGTTGGTTATCAGCATCCCGTTAAGTTTCTTCGCAGGAATCGGTGGAGCCAGCAATCAGGGCATTCTGGTCAAGGGTTCCAACTATCTGGAAACACTGGCTCAGACAAAATATGTTGTATTTGACAAAACAGGTACTATGACTCAGGGTGTCTTCGAAGTAAGTGGTATTCATCACAATGAAATGCCTGATGAGAAATTGTTAGAATATGCAGCACTTGCCGAGTGTTCTTCCTCCCATCCGATCAGCAAGAGCCTGCAGAAAGCATACGGAAAACCAATCGACAGAAATCGTGTTACTGATATTGAAGAAATCAGTGGTAATGGTGTGATTGCCAAAGTTGACGGCATATCTGTAGCTGCCGGTAATACCAAATTAATGAACAGACTTGGCATTGCTTATCAGGATTGCCATCATGTAGGAACTGTTGTGCATATGGCCATTGACGGCAAATATGCAGGACATATCCTGATATCCGATATCATCAAACCTCATGCAAAAGAGGCAATCGCTGAACTGAAGAAAGCCGGAATCAGCAAGACCGTTATGCTGACAGGCGATTCAAAACGTGTTGCAGATCAGGTTGCCGAAGAACTGGGAATTCAGGAAGTATACAGCGAACTTTTACCTGCTGACAAAGTTTCCAGGGTAGAAGAACTTCTTAATCAGAAGTCTGAAAAGGCTAAACTTGCGTTTGTAGGTGACGGTATCAATGATGCCCCTGTATTATCCAGAGCCGATATTGGTATTGCGATGGGAGCGCTTGGTTCAGATGCAGCAATCGAAGCAGCAGATATCGTTCTGATGGATGATGATCCTCTGAAGATTTCCAAAGCAATCAAAATTGCACGTAAATGTATCCGTATTGTATATGAGAATATTTATTTTGCAATCGGCATTAAAATTCTCTGTCTGATTCTTGGAGCTTTAGGTATTGCAAACATGTGGGTGGCCATTTTTGCAGATGTAGGTGTTATGATCCTGGCAGTATTAAACGCGATCCGTACATTATTTGTAAAGAATTTATAAGAAACAGGCAAATCAGCAGAAACCTTTTGTGATAAGCCGGAAAGGTA